>Ga0206126_10000086_pt1 | contig 120530 bp, 116 predicted proteins | sample Helgoland_Spring_5_FD_148621 | JGI IMG/M metagenome (GOLD analysis project Ga0206126, IMG submission 148621) | Pelagic subsurface seawater microbial communities from Kabeltonne, Helgoland, North Sea - Helgoland_Spring_Bloom_20160412_1 | ecosystem: Environmental > Aquatic > Marine > Epipelagic...
TTGTTTTAATATTGTTTGGTAAGTTTTTATCTTCAAAAAAATGAAATATATTATTACTATTAAGAGGACGAAAAAACACAGACACTGACGTAGATCTCCAAATTAGAAAATTTTGAACCCTTGGTTAACTCATATTTTCATGGCCTAACTTAGTCAATAGCGATGAAAGTGATCATTAGGTCTTTTACTCCCACTCAATGGTACCGGGTGGTTTAGATGTTATATCATAAACAACTCTGTTTACTCCTCTGACTTCATTAATTATTCTTGTCGCAGTTTCACCTAAAAACTCGTGTGAATAAGGGTAATAATCAGCGGTCATTCCATCAGTAGAAGTCACAGCTCTTAAAGCTAGCACATTTTCATATGTACGCTCATCACCCATAACACCAACAGTTTGAACTGGAAGTATTACAGCAAATGCCTGCCATATACTATTGTAAAGATTATGTTTTTTTATCTGGTCAAGGTAAATAGAATCTGCTTCCCTTAATATATCCAAACGATCTTTTGTTATTATGCCTGGGCACCTTATTGCAAGGCCAGGACCGGGAAATGGATGGCGTTCAACAAAGTCTTTGTGAAGACCAAGCTCTTTTCCCAACTCACGCACTTCATCTTTAAAGAGCTCCCGTAAAGGTTCAACAAGCTCCATGTCCATTCTCTCAGGCAAACCCCCAACATTGTGATGTGATTTTATAGTGACAGATGGCCCACCATCAAAACTCACCGACTCAATAACATCTGGGTATAATGTACCCTGAGCAAGGTATTTAGCTCCTCCTATTTTTTTTGCTTCACGTTCAAATATATCAATAAAAGTTCCTCCGATGATTTTACGTTTTTTTTCTGGATCAGAGACACCCATTAATAATTTAAGAAACTCTTCACTTGCATCAACTGCTATGAGGTTCATATCATAATGCTCTTTAAACAATGAAACTACCTGTTCGGTTTCTCCTTTACGCATCATCCCAGTATCTACATAGACACATGTCAATTGATCACCAATTGCTTCATGTATTAGAACAGCAGCAACAGAACTATCGACTCCGCCAGAAAGACCACAAATTACTTGGCTTGATCCAACCTGTTCTTTTATAGCTTCAATCATCTCACCTTTGAAGGAAGCCATTGTCCAATCAGCCTTAAAACCTGAAATTTTATGTGTGAAGTTTTTTAATATCTTAGACCCATTCAAAGTATGAACCACCTCTGGATGAAACTGAACGCCGTAAAATCTTTTCTTTGTATCAGAAATCGCTGCATAAGGTGCATGCTGGGAGGTACCAATTACTTTAAAACCATCGGGTATAGATACCACCCGGTCACCGTGAGACATCCAGACCCGTTCCTCTTTATCGAGACCTTCGAATAATTGACTGTCATCCAATACGGTCATGTCTGCCCTGCCAAACTCTTTGTCTTCTGAACTTTCAACCGCCCCCCCGAGTTGTGCACACATAGTCTGCTGACCGTAACAAATACCTAGAATTGGAATTTCCATACTCCAAATATGGTTGTCAGCCCGCGGAGTGCCTATACCAGTTACACTATTAGGACCTCCAGATAGTATAATTGCTTTTGGTGCAAATTTTTCGAGCATCTCCTTATCGATTTTATTGTAGGGGTGCACCTCCGAGTAAACACCACTCTCACGTACTCGCCTCGCTATGAGTTTTGTAACCTGCGAACCAAAATCAATAATCAACAGTTTTTCATGATGAGCATGACTCATTTTTTTCTCTCCATAACTGCAAAAAAGAAACCATCTGTATTTGTTGATGATGGTGTGAGCGTAAGAGAACACCCATCAGCGGACCAAGGCTTAGGCGCATCAGCCCCAAATTTTTCCTCCCATACCTCACCCGCAGAAAGTAAGCTAAAATTATCATTTTTTTCAATGAAATCATAAACCTGAGCTTCATTTTCTTCAGCAAGCATTGAACATGTTACATAAAAAAGTAGACCCCCTGGTCTAACAAAACCTTTAGCGCTGTTTAAAACTGAACGTTGTTCATTATTTCTAAGCTCGAGCCCATCTTCATTCAAACGCCACTTAGAATCTGGCTTTCTTCTCCATGTTCCTAGACCCGTACAAGGGGCATCAACCAGAACTCTATCCATTTTACCAACTAAATCTTTAAGGCTTTCAGACGGCGGCTGACGAATATCTATAATATTAGCTCCTGCCCTTTGAGCTCTTTGATAAAGTGGAGAGAGCCTGCGTTTATCAATATCAAAACCAAAAACAGTGCCCTGGTTTTGCATATCTGCAGCTAACGCTAATGTCTTACCACCTGCTCCAGCGCAATAATCTAAAATAGTTTCTCCTGGCTTTGCATCAACAAGCAAGCTTACAATCTGAGAGCCTTCATCTTGTATTTCAACTGCTCCAGTCTGATAACTTTCCTCAATTTGAATATTAGGTAATCTTCCATCAGCACGTGCTGCTGCTATTCTCAACCCTACTGGGGAAATCGCGCATTTTTCAATATTTTTGTCTTTTAATTCATTAATCACATCTGATACATTTGACTTTAATGTATTTACCCTCAGGTCAAGTGGTGGTCTTTTAGTAAGGGCGTTCCCCTCATCTATAGCACTGTCTGAGAAATTATTTTCAAAAGCGGGCCATATCCATTCTGGAATATCAGCCCTTACCCAATCAGGAGCACCACTTAAATCTATTGAGCCAGAAAGCTTTAAAATTTCATCTTTAGTTAACTGTCCAGGTGAATGCTTGTTATTTTCAAATGCTTCAAATAATTCCTCAGTCGTTCTTTCGCCAATAAATACAGCCGAGCCAAGAATTAGAGCACGAGGTTTATCGTTATTCATTCTGAATTCTAATGAGTTTTTACAACGTAAAGCATCGTAAACATAATTACCGATTGCTGACCTGTCTTTCGAACCTGCGTAACGATTAGATTTGCCCCAGTCACGCAATGCCAATGTGGCAGGCGTTTTTCGATTAAGTATGTCATCGAGAACCTCGATAGCGGCTTTAATACGTCCACCTAATAGCATGTATTTACTCTTAATATTAACATTTCAGACTTAGAAATATTACTTAGTTGATCAATAATATCATCACAGTGTTTAACAACGACAATACAATATATTAATAATTATCCTGGCATAGAATAATTGGGGGCTTCTCTTGCGATGTGAACATCATGTACATGGCTTTCACGAAGACCTGCATTTGTTATTTTAATAAATTTAGCATTTTTATGAAGTTCCTTAATTGTTTTTGATCCTGTGTATCCCATAGCAGCCTTAATTCCACCCAATAATTGATGCAATATTGGCCCAACAGGTCCTTTAAAAGCTATTCTACCTTCGATACCCTCTGGAACTAACTTCATTTTATCGCTAACTTCTTTCTGAAAATATCTATCAGCGGAACCTCTGGCCATAGCAGATACAGAACCCATGCCCCTATATGACTTATAAGATCGTCCCTGATATAAAAAAACTTCACCCGGCGTTTCCTCTGCACCAGCTAAAAGTGACCCAACCATAGCGCATTCAGCACCTGCGGCAAGGGCCTTGGCCATATCGCCAGAGTATTTGATACCCCCATCTGCTATAACTGGTATTCCAGCTTTATTAGCAATTCTACAGACATCCACAATAGCCGTTAGTTGCGGCACCCCAACTCCCGCAACAATTCTCGTTGTACATATTGAGCCAGGACCTATTCCCACCTTTATGGCATCAGCCCCAGCTTTTATGAGAGCATCTGCAGCTTCAGCTGTAGCTATATTACCTGCTATGATCTGAGATTTTGGATAATCAGTTTTTAAACGCTTAACTATCTCGATCACTTTATTAGAGTGACCATGCGCTGTATCAATAACAACAGCATCAACACCAGCATCTATTAAAGCAATTGCTCTGTCATAACCCGATTGACCAACTGTAGAAGCAGCGGCCACTCTCAAGCGACCTCGATTATCTTTACAGGCATTAGGGTGACTAAGCGCCTTATCCATATCTTTGACGGTAATTAGCCCAACGCACCTATACCTATCATCTACAACAAGAAGACGCTCTATCCGATGCTTATGCAGTAATGCGCGCGCTTCGGACTCAGATATACCTTCTTTCACTGTAACTATATTTGTTGTCATCAGGTTTGAAACTAGCTCTTCAGGGTCATCAGCGAACCTTACATCCCTATTTGTAACTATACCTACCAGCCTTCCATCATCTTCCACAACAGGAATACCAGATATATTTAACCTTTGACCTATTTCGCCTAATTGACGACGAGTTGCATTTGGTGAAATAGTTACAGGATTAACCACCATACCGCTCTCATAACGTTTCACCTTACGAACCTCTTCAGCTTGCTCCTCAATTGATAAATTGCGGTGTATCACACCAATTCCGCCTGTCTGCGCCATAGCAATCGCTAGGGGTGCTTCAGTGACAGTGTCCATTGCAGCTGATATTAATGGCACATTAATGTTAATAGACTTAGTCAATCTAGTTTTAAGCACTGCGTCAGCTGGAAGTATTTCCGATGCTCGCGGTTGCAAAAGAACGTCATCGAAGGTTAATCCTTCACGAATCTCCATGGGATCCTCCTACTTTTGCAAGCGGGAGTTATCAGGGTTAACCGTCAAATGCAAAGGGAAATTTAATTGAATTATACATTATCGTGATTTTTCAATTATTGAGACGATAGCCTTTAGCAACTAAATACATTTCGGGGCTTCCTGCCCTCGAACTTTTTGGCTTGGCGTGCTTCACAGTTTTAAATGATTTTTTAAGCATAGCTAATAACTTCTCTTCTGCACCTCCCTGAAAAACTTTTGTTACAAAAGAGCCTCCAGGCTTAAGAATCTCCATCGCAAAATCAGCAGCAGACTCTACAAGAGCAACAGTTTTTAAATGGTCTGTTTGCCTGTGACCTGTAGTATTGGCCGCTAAATCAGAAAGTACGATATCGGGCTTTCTTTTAAGTTTCTCTCGTAAAACTATAGGCGCATTTTTATTCATAAAATCCATTTCAATTATGTCCGCTGATCCTATTGGCTCGACGGGTAATAAATCAATGCCAACTACTCGGTCCGCTCCAAGTTTGAGGGCTATTTGAACCCAACCGCCAGGAGCACATCCCAAATCGACCACTAAAGCATCTTTCTTTATTAATTCAAATTTCGTGTTTAATTCCAATAGCTTAAATGCTGCTCTTGATCTATATCCCTTTATTTTTGCTTCTTTTACATATGGATCATTAATCTGTCGCTCTATCCAGAGTTTAGAAGATATTTTTCTTCCGCGTGCAGTTTTCACTTTATGCGTCATCATTCGAGTAGCATTATTCATATCAATAGGTTTTGTTCGCCGTTCTCGCTTTGCTGTCTCAGGTTTGCCACCAGACATACGTTTTTTAGGTTCGTTCTCGGTCATACTACAATCCATTCATTATTTTTACTTTCTGCCTTTGCTGCATTAATCCCATCAGCATGCCTTCTCTAAGCCCCCGGTCAGCAACCCGTATAATCTTAGCCGGCCAGGTTTCACAGATAACATCGGTAATCGCACAACCTGCAACTAAAAGGTTTGCACGTTCTTCACCTATACATGGTTCTTTTGCCCGCTCCGCAGGAGACAGTGAAGACATGTGCCTAGAAACCTTAATAGCGTCACTTGTTCGCAACCAGAGACCATCAACCTTATCGCGTTGATAATAAGGAAGCTTCAAATGAATACCTGCAAGAGAAGTGATTGTTCCTGAAGTCCCAATGATATGTCCCTTTCCTTCTTTAAAGGTATTAACAAACCTATTTTTACAACCGCTTTTATTAATTTCATCTCGAACAACAGATTTCATTGTTTCATAACATAATGTTCTATTCTCTAATTCCGGAACTCGTTCAGATAGAGTTACCACGCCTATAGGTAGTGAAGCCCATGCACTGATAGGAGGTCTGTATATTTTTGTGGACGCACTTTCATCCTTTAGGCGTCGAACATCTACCCAACTTAATTCCGTTGAAGCCCCACCAATATCTACAACTAATGCCACATTTTTAGTGGTATCAATTAAATTTATACACCCCATGACAGCCAACCTTGATTCTACTCGGGGAGAAATAATTTCAAGTGATAAGTCTGTCTCTTTTTTTACACGATCTAAAAAATCTTTTCCATTTGAAGCTTTTCTGCAAGCTTCAGTGGTTATACACCGCCACCGCTTAACGCGGTGATTTTTTATTTTTTTTGCACAGATTTTCAGAGCTTCAATCGCAGCATTCATACTATTATTAGATAGTAATCCCGTAGTACTTAAGCCTTCGCCAAGCCGCACAACTTTTGAATAACTATCAATTACGCTAAATCCCTCATCAGTTGGGCGAGCGATTAGCAACCGACAATTATTGCTGCCTAAATCAAGGGCAGCAAATAAATTTATATTTTTCTTGAGGCTTTTATTGCCCGAAGAAATAGACCTAATTTTCCGTCGACGAGATTTAGTGGGTTTTTCTGCACCAATTTTTCCCAAATAGTCGTCTTCGGATAATATTATATCCGGCATTGATAATCTCACATATGTAGGCCGAGCAACCAAATTTGGGCTCAAGGCAATTCAAGTTATTAATAGACGTAATGCTAGCTTGCTGTAAATAAATTTTTATATTTAATGGATATCTATATGATCGGAAAGATCATTCCAATCTGGTTCAGGGCCTAATGCTACCATCGCTTCATGTTGTGAAAGAAAAATCTGTCCCGAAAGTTTTTCTAAAAAATTAGATCTAAATAGACGTTCTTTCACACGACTTTGCATATCAGAAAAATTAAGTCTTATATCTGCACTTCTCAAGCGCTTATTTATTTCCTCCAAACTTGACAAAGCACTAGCATCGATCCTGTTTACCGCTGTGCACATTAGGATAAGGTCTTTAAGGTCAGGACTATTTTCAACAACTTGAGCCACCCTATCCTCTAGATACCTAGCATTAGCATAGTATAAGCTTTCATCGACTCTTAATGTTTTTACTATTTCGTTAGTTTCAACATTAAATCTTCTAGAATCTCTGTAATGTTCCGTTCCAGGAAAACGACCGACAAGAGGCATGTAAGGTAATAGTGTTGAATTAATATGAAGAGCCATTGCAAGAATAACACCGGCTAAAACGCCCCACTGGACACCAAACATCAAAACTGAGGAAAATGTTGCTATCGCTGTAATTCCGTCAGCACGACTATAAACCCAAGTTCTCCAAAGACTTTGAAAATCCAATAAACTAAAACATGCAACTATTATCAATGCAGCCAGTACCGCTAAAGGTAAGTCTTTGAGCAATGGCGTCAGAAAAACAGCGGTAAATGCCATCATCAAAGCAACAAGCAAACCCACCACTCTAGTTTTTCCACCTGCATTAAAGTTTACGGCTGATCGTGACATGCTCCCGTTAATAGGGTAACCACCAGAAATACCAGCAACAAAATTTGATGCACCAAGACTTAAAAGCTCTTTATTGGAATCAATCCTGCTTCTGGACCTGGCAGCTAATTCCTGAGCTGTGGAACAGCTATCAACAAAAGCCACAACCGCTATAACAACCGCTGGCATCAGAAGAGACTCTAAGGCTTCATATGGCAGTACCGGAAAACTAATAGGCGGTAGGCCTTTTGGAATTTCACCTACAACGTTTAAATTTAAAGTTATTTTAAAATTATAAAATGAACTGATTATTATAAAAATAGCAACAATTAATATCGGGGCTACTCTGCCAACAAGTTTTGCTCTTCGGCTCTTTATTCTTAACTTTACTAGACTATAAGCTAAATAACGATTGATAATTATAAGTAAAAAAATTGCAGAAAGACCAATAAGCATTGAGTATTCATTTATATTGTACATATTCCTGAGCAACTCATTAACCATAGCTATCGCAGTATTACCCTCTATACTAACCCCAAAAATATGTTTTATCTGGCTTATGATGATCAAAAGTGCAGCACCAGTAATATAAGCGGAAACAACTGGCCTAGAAACAAAATTCATTACAAACCCTGCTTTAAAAAGCCATGCCACTAATAATATACTTCCTGTCATAACCCCTAAGGCTGCGGCACTAATTAGACGTTCACCTTCAGGCAAAATAGATATTGATGCAGCAGTCATAATGGAAATAACTGCTGTGGGCCCCACATTCAAATATTTAGACGACCCTAAAAGAGCATATGCTAATAAAGGAAAAATAGAGACATATATTCCAACTTGTGGAGGCAAGCCAGCTAGTAATGCATAAGCCAAAGACTGCGGAACCAATAAAATAGTAACAATTACTGCTGCGACTAAGTCCTCGGTAAAAACACCGCCACTGTAAACAAACTGCCTTTTTTTGATGCTTTTCGAGGAGCTTAAGACATTTATGTAATTGATAGGTTTTTTGCCCATTATGCATCCTCTCATTAGTTGACAACGAGGTAAATCGTTTTTTTGTCATTAAATTTACATTGCGCTTACTATTACGTTTATATGAGCATATATGTTTCAATATGAAACAAACAGATAAATTTGAAATATTTATAACCACTCAGCTGGGACTAGAACATCTGCTTCATGATGAGATCAAAAAGTTTGAATTTACTAATCCAGTGTTACTTGTAGGAGGAGTATCCATAACAGGAGATTGGGTGGATGTGTGGAAAGCCAATATGTATCTGAGGGGCGCAACAAAAGTGTTAGCCCGCATAGGTGAATTTCGAGCATTTCATTTGGCTCAACTTGATAAAAGAGCACGAAAGTTTCCATGGCACATTACAATTTCCAAAGGCATGAGTATAAAAGCAGAAGTAGTTACAAATAGAAAAAATAAAATATACCATGCTGGCGCAGCTGTTGAAAGAATAGAAAGGGCCATTTCTGAAGAAATAGGCAGTAAAATAGCAGAATCTGTATCAAGTGCAGATATCGTATTCAAAATTAGAATAATTGATAATAATGTTATTATTTCCATCGATACGTCAGGAGACGGTCTGTACAAACGGGGTTACAAATTAGCAACGGGAAAAGCGCCAATCAGAGAAAACATAGCGTCTTTAGCATTATATTATTGTGGTTACACAGGGAATGAACCGGTTTTAGATCCGATGTGTGGTTCTGGAACATTTATTATAGAAGCTGCAGAAATATCACGTAATTTAATGCCGGGAAGGAATAGGAAATTTAGCTTTCAAAACCTTAATAGCTACGACGAAAAATTAGTAGACTATTTTATAAAAAAATGGGAAAATAAAATTTCTGAATTTACATTTTTCGGTATGGATAGAAACCATAATGTAGTTGAGCATTCCATCCAAAACTCGAAGCGGGCTGGTATCGATGATATATCCAACTTTAAAGCTCAGAGTATAGAAAGACTATCCAGACCAAAAGGTCCTGAAGGCTTAGTCATAGTAAATCCTCCATATGGATCTAGGATAGGTAAAAAAAAGGATCTGTTTTCACTATACAGAACATTTGGTGAAAAAATGAAAAATGAATTCTCTGGATGGCGAGTTGGAATGGTTACCTCTGATAATGCACTAGCACAATCCACTAAACTGCCCCTAATATCCTCTGAGTTAGCAATATCAAATGGCGGCTTAAAGATTCATTTATATAGAACTGAGACACTGGCATAAAATCTACTTGTGATATGTGCATATGTGTGCATATATACACAAATGATTACAAAAAAAATTCAAAACACTGAAAAAAACTCTATTTCAGATACAATAATAGAGGTACTAGATACAGCTTTTTTAAAAGCACTAACTGACCCCACGCGTATTCTAATTATCAGGAAATTAGTATCTTTTGGTGTTTGCGATGTAACCACTATTGCAAAAAATTTATCCCAAGACCGCTCTGTCGTTTCCCGGCATCTCCTAAACCTTGAAAAAGCAGGAATAACAATCTCTAAAAAGATTGGACGACAAGTGTTCCATGACATTAATGGCCCTTATGTAGTCGACAGGTTGGAGCTAATTTTATCAGCACTAAGCCCTATGAGACAGCTTTGCATTCCATTTACAGAAAATTATAAGGATTAATTATGACTACATTCATGGGATTGACAGAAAATGGTAGTGAAGTGATCTATGCTGATAAAAAGCGTCATTTATATTGGTTAATTTTGGCATCTCCTGTTATTTCATGGCTGTCAATTTATTTGTTCTTTACGTTTGATAAGAATCCAATCTTCACACTCATGCCTATGTTATTTTTCTATATTTTCACCCCTATTATGGACTTTTTTATGGGTGAAGATGGGCATAACCCGCCGGAAGAAGTTGTTAATGCTATGATGGCAGATAATTATTACAGGTTTATCGTTCACTCGTTAATTCTAGTATCCATTGCGCTTTATATCAGTTTTGTAATATTCGTTGGAACTCAACAACTACCGTGGTGGTCTATTACAGCACTAATCATAGGTATAGGAGCTAATAGCGGCGGAGTAATGGTTATGACTCATGAACTTGGTCACAAATCTAATAAACTTGATAGATTTTCCGCAAAAATTGGTAACATGATAATGGGATACGGTCACTTTAATATAGAACACAATAAAGGCCACCATACTTGGGTGGCTACACCTGAGGACCCTGCAAGCTCAAGAATGGGAGAAAATTTTTATGCATTTATGCTGCGAGAACTTTCCGGAACATTTAAAAGAGGGGTAAACTATGAAATGAAAAGATTAAAGAATTTAGGAAAAGGTTTCTGGTGTTTAGAAAATGATTTACTACAAGTGTATACAATCACTGGTATCTCATTATTAATTTTTGCCTATATATTCGGAATTTCAATCTTAATGTTTCTTATACCACACCATTTTGTAGCTTGGTTAGCACTCACGCAAGCGAATTACATAGAGCATTACGGATTAATGAGAAAAAAATTATCAAATGGCAAATACGAACGCTGTCAACCTAAGCATAGCTGGAACACAAATCATACATATTCAAATCTTTTATCATTTCATCTCCAAAGGCACTCAGACCATCATGCTTACCCCATGCGAGCCTATCAAGTACTCAGGGACTATGACGATGTCCCCTCTCTTCCAACTGGTTATGGCGGTTGCTTTGCCTTAGCTTTCATCCCCCCCCTCTGGTTTGCAATAATGGACAAAAGAGTTATGAAATGGGCAGGTAACGATATCAATAATGTAAATATAAACACCAAGAAAGAAAAGCTATTAAGAGAAAAATGGGGCTAGGTTAATACCTTAAGCATCTGTATTAACTTGGTTTTCATTATCTTGATCTTCGCTTTCTTCAATTCTTTCAACGCTTACTACTTTTTCTTTTTCTTTAACCTTGATAACCGTCACCCCCCTAGATGTACGGCTAACTATACGAATATTCCTAACCGGGCATCTGATAAGCTGTCCGCCATCAGTAACAATCATAATCTGATTTTCATCTTCAATAGTAAAACTTCTGACTAATCTAGCATTATCGCTTCCCTTTCTTGCTAATTCTTGCGCTGTAACACCCTGCCCGCCTCGGTTCATACATCGATAATCATAGCTAGAACTTCGCTTACCAAAGCCATCGTCAGCTAAAGTAAGTAAAAACTGTTCATTAGCGCCCAGCACACCGATGCGCTCATCAGATAAACTACTTTCTGTTTCAGATTCCCCGGTAATATCGTCATCACCTTCACCTAATGCACGACGCATTGCATTAGCATGTTTCATATAAGAACGAGACTCTTCCGTTAATACATCAACGTGTCGCAAAACAGCCATAGATATGACTTCATCACCATCTGCTAACCTTATCCCCCTTACACCGCTTGAGGTTCTTCCCACAAACCTTCTAACATCTGTAACTCTGCACCTAAGTGACTTACCCATAGCTGTGGTTAAAAGAATATCATCATCTTCAGTACACAACCGCACGTCAACAATACCGTCACCCTCATCCGGCTTCATAGCTATTTTGCCATTTCTGTTAACTCGTGTGAAGTCGGCTAAAGAATTCCTACGAACACCACCAGACCTTGAAGCAAACATGATATCAAGATTTTTCCAATCTTCTTCGTCTACCGGAAGTGACATTATTGAATTAATAGTTTCGTTTTGATCTAGTGGTAATAAATTTACTAGTGCCTTACCTCTAGTTGCGGCACCTCCCAAGGGTAACTTCCATACTTTTAATTTATATGACATTCCTGAAGAACTAAAAAACAAAACAGGTGTATGGGTCGTAGCAACAAAGACTGTAGTCACATAATCTTCATCCTTCATGGACATTCCTGAGCGTCCCTTACCACCACGTCTTTGAGCCCTGTAAGTTTCTAGTGGGGTCCTTTTTACATATCCACCCGATGTTACAGTTACTACCATATCCTCTACCGGGATTAGGTCTTCATCTTCGAAGTCTAGACCTCCTGCTGTGAATATTGAGCGGCGCGGAGTAGCAAACTTTTCTTTCACTTCACTAAGCTCCTCGCGAATAATTGATTGGACTCTTTCTCGGGATCTTAAAATATCAAGTAAATCTATAATCTTTATTGAAAGCTTCTGTGCCTCATCTGTTATTTCGTCCATGCCTAAAGCTGTTAACTTTAAAAGTCTTAATTCCAATATCGCTTTGGCTTGCTCTTCCGTTAATTGTATAGTTCCATCGCTTAAAAGCAATGATCGCGGATCAGCAATTAAATCAATAAGTGAACCCATTGATTGAGCATCCCAAGTTCTTGAAAGTAGACTGGAGCGGGCATCTTTAGGGTTTTTTGATCCTCTAATCATTTTAATGATTTCATCGATATTAGCCACTGCCGTTGCGAGGCCAACAAGGATATGAGCTCGATCCCTTGCTTTGCTCAAATCAAATTTAGAGCGTCTTGCAATTACCTCCTCTCGAAAACCTAAAAAAGCCTCAAGCATAGTTCGTACATTCATTTGCTCTGGCTTGCCGCCATTTAAAGCCAGCATATTAGAACTAAAGTTTTGCTGCATGGCAGAATATTTAAATAATTGATTTAAAACAACATCAGCGACAGCATCGCGCTTAAGCTCAATAACCACACGCATACCAACCCTATCAGACTCATCGCGAACTGCCGAAATGCCTTCTATCTTTTTTTCATTAACCAGAGTTGCTATTTTTTTAATCATATTTGCCTTATTCACTTGATAAGGTAATTCTGTGACTATAATTGCATATCTGTCCTTACGAATTTCCTCCACATCAGCAACAGCTCTCATAGTCACTGATCCTTTGCCCGTAAGAACACCAGAACGAGCACCACTCTGCCCCATAATTAGTGCTCCAGTTGGAAAGTCAGGACCAGGTATAATATTCAAAAGATCCTCATCAGATAAATTCTCATCCGTCATGATGGCAAGCGTCGCGTCTATGACTTCCCCCAAGTTATGAGGAGGAATATTAGTCGCCATACCAACAGCAATCCCTCCTGCCCCGTTAACTAAAATATTAGGATAGCGCGATGGCAGCACTACAGGTTCATTTTCAGAAGAGTCATAGTTTTCCTGAAAGTTAACAGTATTTTTTTCAATATCCGCCAAAAGTGAAGCAGCTGGCTTATCCATTCTGACCTCAGTATAACGCATGGCCGCTGGAGGGTCTCCATCGATAGAACCAAAATTTCCTTGCCCATCAAGTAAAGGTAGCCTCATAGAAAAGTCCTGGGCCAATCTTACAAGAGCATCATAAACAGCACTATCCCCATGCGGATGATACTTACCTATTACGTCACCAACGACACGAGCTGATTTTTTATACGCTTTTTCGCGAGTAAAGCCATTTTCATGCATTGAATATAGTATTCGACGATGAACAGGTTTTAGTCCATCTCTAACATCCGGTATTGCCCTTGAAACAATGACTGACATTGCATAATCAAGATAGGAGCGCTTCATCTCCTCCTCGATTGTTATCGGTGAGATACCATCCACCAAGCCAATTTGGCTACTATCTGGAGGGATTTTAGTTTCATCGGTCACAATATAAAAATCCAATTACTCTTCTAATTTTGATTCGGCATCTATGAGATTATTCATAGCATTATTCATGTAATGCATCAAATGAATGAGAGCTAAATCAAGAGAAGGTCATGGATTAAAAATTTTAATTATATTCAGTGATACTGTATAGAAAATGGGGATAAAAAAAATAGTTTTTTTACGATAGCTCCATTATTTAAAATGGAATTTCGTCATCTAAATCAAAACTTTCTTTAGGGGCATTCATACGATCAGGTGCTTGTTCATTAACAATATTATTGCTTTGTGCCGTCCTAAAATTATTTTGACTTACTCCACCCTGATCTCTGCCATCAAGCATTGTAAGTGTCCCACCATACCCTTGAAGTACAATTTCAGTTGTATACTTTTCTTGCCCGCTATTATCTGTCCATTTTCTAGTCTGTAGCTTGCCCTCTACATAAAGCTTACTACCTTTCTTCACATAGCGTTCAATAACCCCAACTAGGCCATCATTAAATACTGCAACGCGATGCCACTCAGTTTTTTCTTTTCTCTCGCCACTTTGCTTATCACGCCAATTTTCAGATGTCGCTAATGAAAAGTTAGCAACTTTTCCTCCATTACCAAATGTACGTATTTCGGGATCATTACCAACATTACCAACTAAAATAACTTTATTTACCGAACCAGCCATAATTTGCCTCTTAAGATTTGTATATGTTCCCTTAATGTTCTATTCAACTTAGTGTAAGTTTGCAAGGACACAAAAAAACTTTAACATCTTTTGAAGAATTTACACCCACGAGTCCATGTTAAGACGTATATTGTCCACAGACTTTTCTGTTGGTTATTGGAGATAAAGCTTTGATGCAAAAGTTCATACAAGTTAGAGGAGCTAGAGAACACAACCTAAAAGACGTTAACATCGATCTTCCTAGAGACAAGCTAATTGTAATAACAGGCCTATCAGGATCAGGTAAATCTTCATTGGCATTTGATACCATATATGCAGAGGGGCAACGTCGATATGTTGAAAGCCTTTCTGCATATGCTAGGCAATTCCTTGAACTACAAGGTAAACCAGATGTAGACTCAATTGAGGGGTTATCACCAGCAATAAGCATTGAACAAAAAACAACATCCCGTAACCCAAGATCAACAGTAGGGACTGTAACAGAAATCTATGATTATATGAGACTTCTATGGGCAAGAATAGGCGTGCCCTACTCGCCTGCAACAGGGCTTCCTATAACAAGTCAAACTATTAGCCAAATGGTCGATAGAGCCATGGAAATTCCTTTCAACACAAAATCTTTGATACTTGCTCCAATTGTAAGAGGTCGCAAAGGGGAATTCAAAAAGGAATTTGAAAAACTACTAAAAAACGGATTTCAGCGGGCAAAAATTAATGGGGAGTTTTATACATTAGAGAATGCACCAGAACTTGATAAAAAAATAAAACATGACATTGATATTGTTGTTGACAGAGTAGTTGTAAAAAAAGGAATAGAATCAAGACTTGCTGAAAGTCTCGAAACAGCATTAAGACTGGCTGATGGACTTGCATCAATAGAGGCATCGGAAAAACCTAATGAAAAAATTATTTTTTCAGAAAGATTTTCTTGTCCAATATCAGGCTTTAGCATACCAGAAATTGAACCGAGGTTATTTTCATTTAACAGCCCGCATGGCGCATGCCCCCTTTGCGATGGGCTAGGAAAAGAACTTAAGTTTGATACAGATTTAGTTGTTCCAGATAAAAATATTTCTTTAGCTTCAGGGGCCATCTCTGCTTGGCCTAACAAAATAAGTGGTCTTTATATGCAGACTATAAAATCACTAGCAAAATATTATAAATTTTCAGTAGATAAGCCATTCAATAAATTAACAAATGAAATTCAAGAAATCATATTATTCGGAACGGGTGATAACAAAATAAATTTTGTTTATGAAGATAATGGACGCCGTTATGAAACATCAAAAACATTTGAAGGGGTGATTCCTAACCTTCAAAGACGCTACAGGGAAACTGAGTCAAATTGGATGAGAGATGAACTTGGAAAATACATGTCCGATGCCAAATGCTCTTCTTGCGCAGGAAAACGTCTGAAGCCAGAGGCATTATCTGTTCGTGTTGCTAACATGGAAATTTCAGAAGTTAGCGATATTTCAATTAAATCAGCTTTGAAAAAATTTAGTGAGATCCCAAGTTACCTTAATGATAAAGATAAAAAAATCGGTGAAAGAATATTAAAAGAAATAACAGATCGTTTAAAATTTTTAATAGCCGTTGGCTTAGATTACTTAACAATTGGAAGAGGCTCTGGAAGTCTTTCAGGCGGAGAGTCTCAAAGAATTCGTCTGGCATCGCAAATTGGCTCAGGATTAACAGGAGTACTATATGTTTTGGATGAACCTTCGATAGGATTGCATCAAAGGGACAACGAAAGATTGCTTGAAACATTAAAAAATTTACGAGACATGGGAAACACAGTTCTAGTCGTCGAACATGACGAGGATGCTATCCGCGAAGCTGATTTTGTAGTAGATATGGGCCCACTAGCTGGAGTTCATGGGGGCTCAATAATTGCGAGAGGAAGTCCCAATGATATAATTGCCTCACGGGAGTCATTGACTGGACAATATCTTAGCGGAAAGAAAAGCATTCCTATTCCACGTAAGCGTAGAAGCCCAACAAATAAAAAGTTAATAATTAAGGGTGCTACAGGTAATAATCTTAAAAATATCACAGTTGAATTTCCAGTTGGTTTAATGACTTGTGTCTCTGGAGTTTCAGGTGGTGGGAAATCAACTTTAGCAATTGAAACGCTATATAAAGCTACAGCTAGACGGTTAAATAGATCAACCATATTGCCAATGCCTCACAAAGAAATAAAGGGCTTAGAATACTTAGACAAAGTGATTGATATAAACCAAAACCCGATTGGTAGAACCCCCCGCTCTAACCCGGCAACTTACACAGGCGCATTTACACCGATACGTGAGTGGTTCGCAGGCTTACCAGAGTCAAAAATTAGAGGGTATAAACCTGGAAGATTTTCCTTTAACGTTAAAGGAGGACGTTGCGAAGCTTGCCAAGGCGGTGGTGTTGTTAAAATCGAGATGCATTTTTTACCAGATGTTTATGTTACTTGCGATGTATGTAAAGGGGCGCGTTATAATAGAGAAACTTTAGAAGTGAAATTTAAAGGAAAGTCCATATCTGATGTACTTAATATGACAATAGACGAGGCAGCTTCTTTTTTCAAAGCTATTCCAAGTATCCGCGATAAAATGATTACATTACAGAGGGTGGGTTTAACTTACTTAAAAGTGGGCCAGCAAGCAACAACACTTTCGGGTGGTGAAGCGCAAAGAGTTAAGCTTGCAAAAGAACTTGCGAAGCGCGCCACGGGCCGAACACTATATATTTTAGATGAGCCAACAACTGGTTTACATTTTGAAGATGTAAATAAACTATTGGGGGTTTTAAATGAATTAGTAGATAATGGAAACACAATGGTTATAATAGAACATAACTTAGATGTTATAAAGACTGCCGATCACATTATTGATATAGGTCCAGAAGGAGGTGATGGTGGGGGAGAAGTAGTTGCGTCTGGCACACCGGAAATAATTGCAAAAAATTCAAATAGCTGGACTGGTAAATATCTTAAGCCACTATTCAAATGAAGTTAAAATAATAATTAATATAATGTATTAAACCTACACTTAATGTATTTTATTGTATCATATATCACACTGGGTATTTCTGAATGAAAAAGAAAAAAACTATTGAGCCAGTTCATATAATCGGTGCAGGCATGGCCGGTTCAGAGGCTGCATGGCAATGCGTAAAAAAAGGCGTTCCCGTTATTTTACATGAAATGCGTCCCGCGAAAATGACTGAAGCACATAAGTCTGATGGATTCGCTGAACTAGTTTGTTCAAATTCATTTAGGTCAGATGATAAAAATGGAAATGCTGTCGGTGTACTTCATGAGGAAATGCGGAAAGCAGATAGTATTATTATTGGTATGGCCGATATAAATAAACTCCCTGCAGGAGGGGCCCTAGCAGTTGATAGAGATAATTTCTCAAAGTCAGTTTCATCAGCCTTAAAAAACCACCCCTTAGTAGAGGTGAATTATACTGAACTTAAAAAACTCCCCAATAAGCAATGGAAGAATTCCATTGTCGCCACTGGCCCTTTAACAGCACCAAATTTAGCAAATGCTATATTGGATGAAACTGGAGAGGATAGCTTAGCCTTTTTTGATGCAATTGCTCCAATAGTTTATAAAGATAGTATTGATTTTTCTAAAGCTTGGATGCAGTCACGTTATGATAAAAAAGGTCCGGGCGGAGACGGAGCAGATTATATAAATTGTCCACTTGATGAAGACCAATATGAGCAGTTTATAAAAGATTTAATAAACTCTGATAAAACATCATTTAAAGACTTCGAAAAAAATACTCCTTATTTTGAAAGTTGCTTGCCCATAGAGGTAATGGCAGCGAGAGGTAAAGAAACACTTCGCTGGGGACCAATGAAACCTGTTGGACTTACTAACAAGCACAACCCTACCGTTAAAGCGCATGCCATAATTCAATTAAGACAAGATAATTCTCTTGGCACTCTCTACAATATGGTGGGCTTTCAAACAAAAATAAAATATGCTGAACAAGCAGATATTTTCCGAAAGATTCCTGGGCTGGAGCACGCTGTTTTTGCTCGGTTAGGCGGCATCCATAGAAATACATTCATCAATTCTCCTAAGTTACTTAATTCTCAGCTTCAATTAAAATCAAGGCTAGACATTAGATTTGCAGGTCAAATTATGGGAGTTGAAGGTTATGTTGAATCAGCAGCTTTAGGGTTAATTGCAGGACGCATGGCGGCAGCTAATGCATGTGGAGAGATATGCCCACCTCCTCCAAATACAACTGCAATGGGTTCTTTAGTTCAACATATCACTGGAGGCTTTATGGGTAATAATAAAAATAAGTTTCAACCTATGAATGTTAATTTTGGCCTATTTCCACCTATAAATGATATAAAATATAAAGATGAAAACGGTAAGAGCTTACGCGGAAAAGATAAAACAAAATTTAGAAAAAAACTACTTTCCATAAGAGCTCTTAAAGATATAGATCAGTGGCTATCACACCATTATATTTCTTAAACTAGTATATATTGAAGAGTGCTGCTTTTAATAAGCATATTTTTTTTGACAAAGGACTAAGTATAATTGGGTCTACTCTGGGTTTGTGTTTTTCATTTTGTAATTTTTCTAAAAATTTTGGTATCAAAGTAATATATGCTACTGCAGGAAATATTTTATCTGGAGAGTGCTTTAGATCGATCAGTGCTGAATAATAAATATCAGATGCTTCATTACAAATTTCATTAAAATTTATATTAGATAACATAGTTTTATGATAGTATTTATAAGACCTAGCTAGACCAATTAAACCCCAAGCTTCTCCAGCCTTTAAGACGCCCTCATTAGGATTTATACCTATAGATTTAGTAGCTATTTTCATTAATGTGCCTGACGTATTTCGGCAATAGCTTTTGGCTTCATTTAAGTCAGAAAAACTGGTTGAATTAAGATCACGCTCTCTTCCATCGATTAGTTTATCAATCCAATACCGTGGTATTTCGTGTTGTATTATTATATTAGATAAATATTGCAGTATGTAATGTTCATTTAGTGAATTATTGCTATAAATACTATCAACTACTTCTCGCCACCACTGATAGCGTATTGAACCAACCAAATTGTCACTAGCTATTTCTGGTATTTTAGCAAGCTCATAATGAAATCCATATATAATATTTAAATTATTACGTGAATTTCTGTCAGCAAAAACTGCAGCCCTATATCTGTCCGGATCGGAATGCTTCAATTGTGAAAGTAAACTATAAAGTTCCATATTTATAAACTTTTTTTTGAATATCCCCGTATTAATAACTAGGTCTTCTTGCACAAGTTGACGATACAGTTAAAGTGAATAATTATAGTAAGGACAAGAAAATGAAATTTAATAAATATATCACGGGAACTTTAGTGGCACTTGGCGCAGCGGGACCCGCTATGGGGCATCATGAGCAAACTCTCTCCAGTGCTGCAGCCAATCTATCGCCAATAGAAGTAGTTTTAGTTGTCTTAGGCCTAACAACAATTTGCTTGACGCTCTATAAATCATACAAAAATAAGGTATAACTTAAAATGTTAAATAATTTAATTTCAAAATTTAATAATTCATTAGAGTCTGTTTCTGCTCATTGCGACATACCTTGCGGTATATATGATGCCAGAACTGTAATGTATCACGCTGTTTCAACTTTACGACAAATTGATATTTTATTGAGCCTAGAAGACAAAGGCTTAAGCCAAACATCATTCGCCATGCAAGTTAGTAGAAATACTACTGAGAAAGAAAAGCAAGCTGAACTTGTAAAGCATGAAGTACGCATAATATGGGGTGATTTTATGAAAGGTGCTCACTTAGAAAAGCATCCTGGAGTTCACGCGCTAGCACACAATATCATGATAGCTGGGTCTGCCTGCAAACAGGACTTACATAGGGAAGATGGTATAAAGCTAGTAGAGCTATGTAACCAATTCTCGGAAATCTTCTGGGACATGAAAGGTGTAAAGGTTAAGAGAGCCTCCACACCTTATGCTCCAAATATAGAAGTGGTAATACCCGATCTGTAAATAATATGAAGCTATTCAAAATTTCAGGAAGCTCAATGAGCCCAACACTGAATGATGGCGAAATTCTATTATCTAAGAGACCTCACTTAATAAAGGTGGGGTTTATTTATGTGATCAACCATACCGACCTTGGCGTAATAGTAAAAAGACTTAAAGGTCAGAAAAATAATAAATATTTTTTTGAAGGCGATAATTTAAAGTTATCAACACCTTCTTCTGTAATTGGTCCAGTTAGTAGAGAAAGAATTATAGGACAGGCAATTTGTTCTTTGGGACGAAAGCATATTCGCAGACTTTAGTTGCTATTACCTTCAGCATTTCCTGTATTTACACCTCGCTTAAGTTTCAAAAGCAATAAAAGGGGCGATGCGACAAATATTGATGAATATGTACCCACAAAAACTCCCCAAATCATTGCAAACGAAAATCCTCTAAGTCCGGACCCACCTAATGTATACAAAGCGGTTAAAGCCAATAGTGTAGTAAGTGAAGTTAATATTGTACGAGATAGAGTATCATTAATCGATAGATTCAAAACATCAGGTAATGGCATTTTTTTAAACTTACGTAAGTTCTCCCTAATTCTATCGTAAACAATTACTGTATCATTGAGCGAATATCCAACAATAGTTAATATGGCTGCTATGATTGATAGATTAAACTCTATCTGAGTTAATGAAAATACTCCAATAGTAAGTATAACATCATGAAAAAGAGCAAAAACAGCACCTAATCCAAACTGCCACTCAAAGCGAAACCATATGTAACCCAACACCATTAAAAGAGCCAAAGCGACTGCTAAAATTCCCTTTTGACGTAACTCTCCTGAAACAGCAGAACCAACTGCTTCCTGGCTTCTAATGTTTTCCGACCCTTTAAATCCATCGATATTTTCAATTAACGCATCTTGAGCCGCCTTCATAGCTATCTGCTGTGCAGCTGCGCCCGTTTCCTCAGTTTCTTTCTGGAGAGGTATACCAATTCGGACGTAATTATGATTTAAAGTACTTGAAGCATCAGGGGCTATACCTTGCACAGTTGCACCAGGAAAACCTGCTTCATTAATAACGGTTCTAATTTTTGCAAGGTCTGGATCCCCACCTGTATCAATTTCAATTACTGTTCCACCAGTAAAGTCGATTCCATAATTTAATCCCTTGGAACTAAATAAATAAACCGACATTATCAGTGCAATGACGGAGAATACAGCTGCAAAAAACCGCAAGTTTATGAATGGAACTTTAGGTTCCATTGGTAATATTTTTACTAACGAAATATCTTTCATAGAAACTTCACTTCCTAAATTGGTAAGCTTTTCGGACGATTACGCCTTAACCATGTAGCTGTTATTAAGCGAGCAACAATCACGGCAGTAAAGACTGACATGATTATACCTATAGCTAAAGTAACAGCAAAACCTCTTACGGGTCCAGAACCGACAAAATAAAGAGTTACAGCTGCAATTAAAGTGGTTATGTTCGCATCTAAAATTGGGGCTAGAGACCTACGGTAACCAGTCTCAATAGCATTTACTGGAGGACGCCCCAAATGAGCTTCCTCTCTTATTCTCTCAAAAATTAAAACATTAGCATCAACAGCCATACCTATAGTCAATATAATGCCCGCTATGCCCGGTAAAGTTAATGTTGAACCTAGTAAAGATAGTGCACCAGCAATCAAAATTATATTTGTTGATAAAGCTATATTAGCAATTGTTCCAAACCTAAGGCCATATGATAACCACATAAACAAGCCAACGCCTATAAGGCCTATTATAGAGGCAATTTTTCCTGCATTTATTGAGTCTTGGCCTAAACCTGGTCCAACGGTTCTTTCTTCGACTATTACTAGTTTAGCTGGTAGCGCGCCAGCGTTTAAAAGTAGTGAAAGTTCGCGGGCGCTTTCCAAAGTAAAGCTTCCCTCTATGAAACCAGATCCACCTGTTATAGCTCCATTTATACGAGGTGCAGTAATAATTAAATCATCAAGAACTACTGAAAATCTCTGTCCAATATTTTTCGAAGTCAACTCACCAAAAAGTCGGGCACATCGAATATTAAATGTAAAATTAACTATCGGATAGTTACCTTCAGGGTGAAGACCTTCACTGGAAGTCTTTAAACATTCCCCAGTAATTTTTGTTCGTCTCTCGACAATTAAACCCCCACCCAATTCTTGTGGAAAGTAAGCAGCACCTGGAGGAACCGTTCCCTTTTCCACAGCAAGACGAAGAGCTGCTTCGTTATTGCTCTCTTTTCTAACCATGTGGAAAGATAAGTTGGCCGTTTTATTTATAACACTTTTTATGTCATCAACATTTTTAGCACCTGGTATTTGAAGTAAAATTCTGTCGTCGCCTTCAGGTGCTATAGTCATCTCCGTAGTACCCTGCGGATCTATTCTTCGCCTGAGAACATTCATTGATTGTGCTATAGTTCTTTTTTGTATATCCGCTACATTCGCATCAGTAACCATTACCCTAAAGTCTTTCTCACCATCCTTCTGAACTGAAGTTGTTTTTTCTTGAGAAAGACTAGATGGGTCAATGGGTTTTGATAATGATTGCAATAAATCATATGCACGTTCAGAGTCTTCTTTATTTCTTAATCTTACAAAAACGGAGTCTGAGTCAAAGTCAACGCGAATTGTTTCTGTCCTAAGTCTATTAGCTTCCCTAAACTCTTGTCTTATTGTTTCCTTTTCATTTTCTAAGGCTTGAGACATAACACTCGAGAGGTCAACCTCCAAAAGCATGTGAGCACCACCTTGCAAATCTAGACCTAAATTAATTGTCCTGTTGAACATACCCGGCATATTAGCTCGCGTATTACTAGGTAGAACATTAGGCAGTGCGAAAAAGAAACCCAAAAGAAGACAACTTAGAATTAAGGATATTTTCCATTTTGAAAAAAACAGCATGGTATTATTAACAGCCTATCGATTGAAATTTAATTATTTCTTCTTTTTTCCTGTATCGTTTGCGGGAGCTGGCTTGTTTCGGACATCAGCAATCATAGTGCGAACCACTTTTATTTCAGTTCCATTAAAGTCGACACTCAATTCATCATCGGCAACCTTCTTGACTTTGCCGACTAACCCACCGTTAGTGACGATAACATCCCCTCTTGAGATTTCAGATAGCATATTTTTATGAGCCTTCATTCTCTGATTTTGAGGACGAATTAATAAAAAATAAAATATTACACCTATCAAAAGTATAGGCAAGAAATTCTGAATGACACCTGCGCCGCCTGGTGAAGCCTGCATAATTACGTTTAACATAGTACCCCCTTAATAAATACCTACACAATAGATCTTAGATTTATATAAGGTCCTGATACGCATATGCAATGGTCAACTTAAAGATACATAAAAATTTAATTGCACCCATGGAAATAGAGTTACTTTTTAGTTTCAACTATACTACTTGAGAGAATAGATAACTCATAAAGAAAGTATATAGCACTTCCCAAAACAATTTGAGTAATGGGGTCCGGCGGAGTAACAAATGCTGCAAACACAGCTATAAGAAAAACAGCATATTTTCTCGAACGCTTAAGAGCATCAGATGTTATTATGCCCACTCGGGCAAGAAGACTTAATATAACAGGAAGTTGAAAAGAAAAACCAAAAGCCAGAAAAAGTGTCGTTGATAATCTTAAATAATCACTAATTTTAGTTAATAAATCAATTTGGTTATTATCACTTATGCTCTGTTGATTTAAGGCAAATTCCATAACAAATGGAAAGACATAGAAAAATACTAACGAAGCACCCAAAAAAAATAAAAATGGTGACATAACCAGGTAAGGCAAAACAGCCTTCCGCTCATTTCTATAAAGTCCAGGGGCAATAAAACGATAGAATTGATAAGCTAATATAGGAAATGAAAGAACAATGCCTCCGAATAAAGCAATTTTCAATTTAACAAAGAAAGTCTCCATCGGGTGCGTTGCTATCAGATCAAGCTTAATTCCTTCAGCACCACTAGCTATTAAAGAAAAGTTATACCTATTTATAGCTACATCAAATGGCCAAATTAAAATCTCTATAATTTCTTTTAGAAATGGAGCACATATAACGCATCCAAGTATTATCGCCAGTATGCACTTTATTAGTCTTTGTCTTAATTCAACTAAATGCTCCATCAATGGAGCCTTTGTGTCATCAATATTACTGGTTAATATATTTTTTTTCATGGAGAAGAACCATCATTTTTTTTAACGCTGGGTGAAATCTCTTCCCTTAATTCTGTTTCCAAACTAAATAACTCTTCCTTTATATCACTATCCAAAAGACTTTGATAATTACCAATATCTTTTAAACTACTAATTTCTTTTTGAATTTCTGATATCTCATTAGTGGCATCCATTTCCGCAAAAGCAGACTTGAATTCATTACCTAAAGACTGCAAAGATGAAAAAAATTTACCAATATTTTTCATTAGAATAGGTAAGTCTTTAGGACCAACAACTATTATTGCTAATAAAGCCAATACTAATATTTCTGAAAAGCCAAATTGAGGAGTCACAAGTATCCTGTAAATGTTTACTTATCTTTTTTAGGCGTTACATCCAATGCTTCTTCTACGGGGTTAGATTGCTCATCAGTCTCATCTTTCAAGCCTTTCTTGAAAGATGTTATACCTTTTCCAAAATCACCCATAATTGAAGATATTTTTCCCCTACCGCCAAAAACCAATAAAGCAATGACAAGTATTATTATTATTTGTAAAGGTCCTACAGCCATATTATATTCTTTCTTTATATTCTTCTTTTTAGCCTTTCCCTTCATTCCATGCAAGACCGCATTATTCAACTAATAAAATAATAGACTACATAGTCTTCAAGACTCAGATAAAAAGTCTTCAAAAAACTGATTTTCGTCCTCAGAGACTAAATCCTCTTCATCTAAATTAATATCATCAGTTATCATAGGCTCTGGAATTTCGAAATCTTTGGGTAATCTTGGGTCAAGCAATCCAGCGGCGCGTAGATCTTCACGGCCTGGTAAATCAGATATTTCCTCCAAATTAAAATGAGCCAAAAATCCATCAGTAGTACCGTAAGTAACAGGGCGCCCAGGCGTTCGCCTTCTACCCCTTAACCTAACCCATTTTAGCTCCATTAAAACATCAACAGTACCCTTAGAAACAGCCACTCCTCTAACCTCTTCAATTTCCGCGCGAGTGACAGGCTGATGGTAAGCGATAATAGCGAGTGTTTCCAATGCAGCTTTTGAAAGCTTTTTTGGCATCTCCTGTAAGTCAACTAGATTAGACTGCAAATCAATTGATGTTTGGAACCGCCATGCGCCGGCCACACGAACCAAATTTATACCTCTACCCTCATATTCTTTCTGTAATTGTGCCAATAAAACACTAACATCAACATCTGAGTGCAAACGGTCGCGTAATGTTTGAGTATCAATTGGCTCAACAGCAGCAAACAATAATGCCTCAAGCAACCTTAAATTATTACCCATGACGACGTTTGGTTCTGAGAATAATCTAGCTTTTAGAATGGAAACAGAGTTGTTTATGCCGTCGGATGCAATCTTAACGCGGTTTTTCTTCATGATTGACCTTCTAAATTTTATTGTTTGTTATTTCGTATATAAATCGGACTAAAGGGGTTGTCTTGTCGTATTTGGATATCACCCTCTTTAGATAGCTCAAGACTTGCTAACAATGTACTGGCTTTGACGGATTCGATTGGGATAGCCTCTTCAAAATCATTTGTTTGAGGTAATAAGCTAGAGAATTCATTCCATACTTTTAAATTAGAAGAAATAGACATTATAGCTTTTTTTAATCTTTTTCTTGCCCCTGAAAGTGAGAGTATCATCGGTTTTTCAATTATATGATGCTGCATTGCTGATCTTGATCTTGATACTCCATAGGCACTTAATATATCAAAAATTTCAGCCTCCCATAAATGTGTTTTTCGCGACCGGAGTCCTTCGGGCATTCCACGTTTAAAAACTTGTTGTCCAACTTCAGGTAAACTCAACAAACCATCAGCTGCTACCCTCATTGCGTCTAACCTTTCGAGCCTGAAAGCTAAATGAAGTGCCATACTATCGTCCTCTTCAGGAACATTACCTTCAGTTTCTTTTGGAATAATCAAGCGGGACTTCAAATACGCGAGCCAAGATGCCATCACTAAATAATCAGCTGCAAGCTCAATTCTTAATTCATTCGCAGTTTTTATGAAATGTATATATTGATCTGCTAATTCTAATATTGAAATGTTGGTAATATCAACTTTTTGCTTGCGCGCCAGATCAAGTAAAAGATGCAATGGTCCTTCATACCCATCAATATCAACTAATAGAGCCTGACCATCATCTGCCGCATCATTGGCAGCTTTAAAATCAAAATCCTCTTGAAATGCTTCACCCATAATTTAATCTCTGTTCATCTCAAAATATTTATGGTGAAATGCAGTTAAAGAGTTTAGTTCATTTTTAAACCCTTCTCGATCAATGCAATCGAAAATATCACTGCAGTATTCTGCAATAGTTGCTCTATTCAGGCTTATACCATCTAAAGTTTTAGCTCCTTTTGCCACATTATTCATAGAGTCAAGATTTCCTGAACATTGTAACGCGATGTCACAGCCTGCATTTAAACTCGCTCGCGTTCTGTCAATTAAATCTCCACTTAAGGCTTTCATATCAAGATCATCACTCATAACAAGACCCGTGTATCCTATCTCTTTTCTGATAAGGGTATCAAAAGACTTCCTAGAAATAGTTAAAGGTGACTTCGAACTGCACTCGTAAACAGCATGAGCTGTCATAGCCATAGGAGCATCTTTAAGTGCTTGAAAAGGTATGAAATCTGAATTCCTTAGAGTTTGTAATTTCGTAGGTATTATTGGTAACTCTTTATGGCTATCAACTCTAGCTCTACCATGACCGGGTATATGCTTAATAACAGGAACAACACCACCAGACATTAAACCAGACATAACAGCATTGGCTATATCAATAACTTGAGATGGGTTTTTTCCATAAGCTCTATCTGATATAATAGGGTCTGCTCTCTCAACTGGTATATCCAAAACTGGCGCACAGTTTGCTGTTATACCACATTCTCGTAAATCATCGGCTATCATACTGTAAGCCAAATAAGCTGACCTTAGGGCCATTCCTTTATCTACTGAATAGAGATCATTGTAGAACGATCCTGAGGGATAGATTTGCCAATTTGGACTACTCAAACGTTGAACACGCCCGCCCTCTTGATCAATAAAAATTAAACAATTCCTACCTAAAGTCTGACGTAAATCGGATGTTAACTTAATAAGTTGTTTTTTATTTAGTACATTTCGCTTAAAAAGAATAAAAGCCCATGGGTTAACTTCTTTAAAAAAATATTTTTCTTTTTGAGTGAGACTGAAGCCAGATAAACCAAAGATTACGGAAAGTTTATGCACATTATTTCCGTGTCACAAAACAAGGTTGATTTAAATCCTTAAGTTTGTCACAAAAAGTATCTGCTGTTTTTTTACTTTTAAACCCAGAGACCCTTAAGCGATAATATATCCCTTTGCTTCCTAAATCAACAGTCTTGATGTCGTGGTAGAGCTCTGATTTTATTAAATTTTTATACTTAATTTTGATATCATCCCAAAAAGATTTTGCAGCTTCATTGCTTCGAACAGATGCCATCTGCACTACAAACTCACTTTCAATATTTGGAGCAGTTTTAATATATCCTGGCCCAGATGTCTTTATATTAGGAGGAGAGCTCACTGGATTAAATTTTTTAGGTGTACTCATTTTATTTTGAATGATTGTTTCAGAGAAATCTATTGGACCTTCCGTAACCTCTCTAGTGGTTATAACTTCAGGAATTGCTTTATCCATTACCGAATAAATATTTTTGTCTTGGTTTGGTGTTTCTAAGCCACCCGATTCCTCGGGTATAACTTTAAATGGGGTTCCATCTCCGACTATAGTCGGAGGTTCTGATCTATCTCTTACACCCCCTTGGTAAACTTTCAAACAAAGTATAAAAACCGCGATTAATAAACCTAATGCTATCAACAACTTTAACAGTCCTATTGGTCCTGCACTCTCTCTAACATCGAAAGAAGACAAAGGGTTATGATTTTTTTTATTTGTAGGAAACATAAAGTTTCTATCCGTGGACGATTAGATCTGAAAACTCAAGATCTAGATTAATCATTGATTCGCAAATTCTAATATATTCAATTTAAACTATTATGCATTCCAAATTTAAATTAAATATAACCAGAAGTAGAATAAAGTTGTTTATGTTCATTTATAGCATAATTATCTGTCATTCCAGCGATATAATCGCATACAACCCTTGCTGTTACCTCTGAATTTGGATCATCAGTTTTTTTCTGCAACTCAGTCGGTAACAAAGATGGGTCTGATAAAAAAAGATCAAATAAATCTCTAACTATCCGACGCGCTTGACCCATAGTTCTATTAACTCGAAAATGCCGATACATATTTTCATATAAAAACTTTCGCAATGGCGCTTCTTTTTCACGAAAACTTTCTGAAAAATCACAAATAGAGTATCCAAGATGTCTTATTTCGTCAGAACTATTTGGTTTCGACTCATTAAGCCTTAAACGAGTTTCGGTTAGTACATCTTTGACCATAAATCCGATCATATCTCTTACGACTTCATGAATAAGGCGGTTCTCAGAAATAAGGGGATATTTTTTTTTCACTTTAGTAAATGTTTCACCAACGATAGGAACCTCAGATATTTCTTTTATTGAAAACAATCCAGCTCTCAGACCATCATCTATATCGTGATTATTATAAGCAATATCATCAGCAATAGCAGCCACTTGTGCTTCCGCGCTAGCAAAAGTATGCAAATCAAGTCGTTTCCACTCTTCAAGTGAAACTAAGGCCCACGGCAGTGGCTTAGTGTCAGATTTATCTTTTATTAAAGGTCCATTATGCTTGGCAATTCCCTCCAATGTCTCCCAAGTTAAATTTAATCCATCAAATTCAGCATATCTGCCTTCAATGTGTTCAACTATACGCAATGTATTAGCATTATGGTCAAAACCACCATAATTCAACATTCCTGAAGATAGTGCATCCTCACCCGAATGACCAAAAGGAGGATGACCTAAATCATGAGCAAGAGCTAAGCACTCAGATAAATCTTCATCAAGGCCTAAAACTCGCGAAATAGACCTTGCTATTTGAGACACTTCTAAACTGTGAGTTAACCGGGTGCGATAGTAATCACCTTCATGAGCAACGAATACTTGGGTTTTGCCTTTTAATCTACGAAAAGCAGAACTATGAATTATTCTACCCTTATCACGCTGGAAAGGGCTTCTTTCTGATGTGACTTTTTGAGGAATACGCCTTCCTCTGCAGTTTTCAGGGTCGACAGCATATACAGCGCGCTGACGATAAGCTGAAAATTTACTCATATCTAGGCCTTTAAATTTACGATTCATTTCTTTATATAGTCAATATGACAAATAACACCACATTAGTTTCATTAACAGAAAATGCTGCAAAACAAATTTCTATAATTATGAAAAAACAAGGTTTTGATAAATTTTTAAGAATATCTGTACAAGGCGGTGGTTGCTCTGGCTTTCAATACAAATATGATTTTTCAGATATAGCTGATAAAGATGATTTAATTGTCGAAAAAAATGGAGCGAAAGTTTTGATTGATATCATTAGCTTAGAATTTCTAACAGGTGCTACTATAGATTTCACAAATGAACTAATTGGATCTTCATTTAAAATTAATAATCCGAACGCAACAGCCGGATGTGGTTGTGGTACAAGCTTTAGTGTATAATCTGATTTCTCTATCTTTGAAATACTAAAGAAATAACAACTGGTACTACAGGCACTATACTATCTAAACCTGCTAATTGCTGCAATTTTTTAAATTCAGAATAAAGACCATAATCCTCGCCATCAATAATTATAGGTTCAATGCTTTTAACTAACACTTTATTTTTACCAAGCCTAAAAATTTCTAATTTAGATTCATAATCAATATTAAGCCCATGAAAAAAAAGATTAAAGTTAACATCTTTTGAAAGACTTGATCCAACAGGCAGTGTCTCATATTCAGACAAATTAATTAATGCAGTAACTTTAGCAAATGGATATGTTTCAGTTTTAAAAAAGATTTTTCTCAAACGCTCATCACGAATATCATTATTAGTATTTACTGAACTAAGATCTATCAAAAATTCAGCATTACCATTTATAGTAACCTCTCCCTTAAGAATTTCAAAAGTATTGTTTTCCATTAAATTATTATTTTTAACAGATACATAAGTAATTTTTGATTCATCGCTCAATAAATTCCAAGAAAATTGTGACTTTGACTGACACGAGGCTTGTGAGACGCTGATGCAAAACATAACTATAAAAAAGAATTTCAACAAACTTGATAACATACCTATTTAAACCAACCTACTCTGCATCAATGCAGCTTTTATAAAGCCAGAAAACAATGGATGGGGGTCAAAAGGCCGAGATTTTAATTCTGGATGATATTGAACACCTACAAACCATGGGTGATTAGGTATTTCGACTATTTCTGGTAAGAGCCCATCAGGTGAAATACCAGAAAATAACAAACCTACAGCCTCCAGTTTTTCCTTATAATCGACATTTACTTCATACCTATGACGATGACGCTCTGAGATTGTTAATTTCCCATATTCTTTCGCCACAACTGAACCTTTACTTAATATTGCTGGATACTGGCCTAGTCTCATAGTACCACCCATATCGGTTTCTGAATTACGATGTATCTTTTTTCCTTCTTTAGACCACTCAGTCATCAAACCTACTATATTTTCTCCTTCCATATCAAATTCTGATGAACTAGCTTGCTCAATACCAGCCAAATTACGTGCAGCTTCAATAACTGCCATTTGCATTCCAAAACAAATCCCAAAATAAGGTATTCGCATTGTGCGTGCTAAATTTGCAGCTTTTATCTTACCTTCAGAGCCTCTTTCTCCAAATCCACCTGGTACAAGAATACCATGAATAGATTTAAGCATTTCAATATCGTTATTATTTTCAAACTCTTCAGCCTCAAGCCATTTTACTTTAACTTTTACTTTATTGGCTATACCTCCGTGAACTAGTGCCTCAGTAATAGACTTATAAGCATCCGGTAATACAGTATATTTACCCACAACAGCTATTATTACTTCTCCATCAGGGTTCGCAAGGGTATTTGATATTTTTTGCCATTTAGAGAGATCTGCAAGTGGTGCATTTTTGATATTAAAATGCGAAAGCACTTCTTTATCAAGTCCTTCATAATGATATGATAAAGGAACGGTATAGATTGAACTAGCGTCTAAACCCTGAATTACTGAACTCTCTCTGACATTACAAAATCGGCTTATTTTTTTACGATCACTATCGCTAATTTCTCTCTCAGCCCTGCAAAGCAATATGTCGGGCTGAATTCCTATTGAACGTAGTTCTTTTACACTATGTTGAGTGGGTTTTGTTTTCATTTCACCAGCCGCTGCGATAAATGGCATCAAAGTTACATGCATATGGCAGCTTTGGTTAATAGGTAGCTCCTGTCTTAGTTGGCGTAAAGCTTCGAAAAATGGTAAACCCTCAATATCACCTACAGTACCGCCAACCTCGCATAGCACAAAGTCAACATTTCCAGCGTCAGACGTAATGAATTCTTTTATCTCATCAGTAACATGTGGTATCACCTGAACCGTGGCCCCCAAATACTCCCCTTTTCTTTCCTTGCTAATTATATTTGAGTAGATACGACCGGTAGTTATATTGTCGGATTGGGCTGCTGAAACACCAGTAAACCTCTCATAGTGGCCTAAATCAAGATCGGATTCTGCGCCATCATCAGTTACATAAACCTCACCATGCTGGTAAGGACTCATAGTTCCTGGATCCACATTTAAATAGGGATCAAGCTTTCTTAATCTGACTTTATAACCTCTTGATTGTAAAAGAGCACCCAATGCTGCAGAAGCTAAGCCCTTTCCTAATGATGAGACCACACCACCTGTTATAAAAATATATCTTGGAGTATAACTAACCATGAAGCCCGTCCAATCAAAACTTAAGGGTTTATTCAAACGTTCGTTCGTTTAATTAAGCCGCTTTAGTAACCAATGATGATATATCTTCTGCAGTAGTTTAGGGTACAGAAATTTCTTCATCCAACGGGGTTGTTGTATCAACTGAATCTATAGTATCAGTCAAGGGGGCAACCGCATTAGTGTCGTCAATAAGTGAAGTATTTTGATTTTCCATGTTGAAAACTATTGAAAGTGCTAAACAATTGATAATAAATGCAGTACCCAAAATCCATGTTAAGCGTGAAATTGAATTCGTTGCCGATCTTCCAGACATCAAGCCGCCTCCGCCCCCGCCTCCTATACCCAACGCTCCGCCCTCAGACCGTTGGATTAATATGAGTCCAGTTAATATCAGGCTGATAATTAGTTGTATTATTAGCAACACAGTTGACATATTAATCTCTTATTTTTTTTTCTATTTAAATTATACACAAGTATACTCGAAAAGTCTTTTAGAGCACAAAGAATTTTTATCAAGAAGTGAATGAAAGATGCTGACCACCATCTATTGGAATCATGTGACCAGTAACGGATGCATCAGAAAGAAGATATAAAATACCCTTCAACAATTCATCTGGTGGAGATCCATTCTTCAATAGAGTTGAATTAATCTCACTATTAAAATCCTCATCAGTTTGAATATAATTCTTAATTGTTGGTCCTGGTCCAATAGCATTTACACGAATGTTAGGGGCTAAAGTCTGAGCCATAGTTTTTGTGGCCCAGAATAAAGCAGATTTTGAAATAGAATATGTAAAAAAGCTTGGGTCTGAATTTAGAACGCGTTGATCAATGATATTTATTATTTGACCCTTAGTATTACTCGGTAATTGCTCAGCGAACTTCTGACTAAGTATTATAGGGGCACGTAAGTTTATATCCATATGATAATCAAAGGAGCTATTTGTAAAGCTCTCTAAACTATCCTCTTCAAAGGTTGAAGCATTGTTTATAAGTGCTGTTAACCTCAAACCCAGATTTTCCGAAGCTTTTTTAATCAACACATCTAAATCACCAGAAATAGATAGATCTGCTTTTACCAGTGCAACTTCTCCACCCGATGCTCTGATTTCCTCTGAAAGAAGCTCAGCACTATCTCTGCTTTTATTATAATGAATTGCAACAGCCCAGCCATTCTTAGATAAATTCTTAGCTAAAAAAGCACCTATTCTTGTTCCAGACCCTGTTATTAAGATAGCTTTGGTCATTACTTTTTAACTCTAGCTTTTTCACCACAAGACTCTCGCCTAACTTCAACACAAATTAATCCATCAAGTAAAATATCTAGTTTCAGGAATATCCATTTAGCTAATTGTTCGAGAGCAGGTTTTTCAAGACCGTCAATTTCGTTTAATAGTGAATGGTCTAAAACGTCGATCACACTTGAAATTATTTTTTCAATTTTCCAAAAATCTTTAACCCAGCCCTTGCTCTCTTGTGCTCCCCCAGAAAGAGTTACCGTACCAGAAAAGCTATGCCCATGAATTTTCTTGAAGAGGTCATTAGCATCTGAATGTCCGAAATAATGGGCAGCTTCAAATTGAAAATCTTTTTCTATTTCGAATATAAGTTCAGACATTATATTATATTACATCACACTATTAATAATCGCTAGTAAATATGCAGCATAGCTAAATAAAAAGAATACCCCAGTTTTTCTTCCAATAGGCTTTCTTCTCAAAACTAAAAATACTAGCGCTATAGCGGTTAATAACATTATCCAAATATCGAAACTAATTATTGAGGTGCTTACATCAATAGGACCAGTCAAACCTGATATACCAAGTACTGCTAGTAAGTTAAAAATGTTTGAACCAATAACTCCCCCAAGTGCAACTTGTGGTTGCCCACGATAAGAAGCAATTATAACAGTTGTAATTTCAGGAAGCGAAGTTCCAACTGCAACAATAGTTAAACCTATTACTGTTTCGGATATATTCAAGTTTGTGGCTATTAGCACAGCATTTCTGACGATAATATGACCGCCGAGTAATAGCCCACCTATACCGATTAACAAAGTAATGATCAAACTAGCCTTTGAACTTGCAGTATGACTCTCTTCAGCTTCGTTTATTAACTCATATAGAATTGGGTCTTCCGAGCCTGCAGATGATAATTTATACATCCACAAAAGGTATATTATTATACACATACAAAATATGAAGCTTTGCCAAAATAATAAGGGGTTATTAATAAATACCATGACTATCAATAAAATAGATGCAAATAATGCAATTGAAGCATTACGAGCCACTCCAATTGTATTTGTCGGTATGGCCATGATGATAGCTGGAATGCCCAAAGCAAGGAGTACATTGGCAATATTTGAACCGATAACATTTGCAGAAGCTAGCTCACCCACACCTGTTGTCACAGACCTTACCCCAACAATCAGTTCTGGAGATGAGGTCCCAAAAGCAACTATAGTTAGACCAATTATTAATCCAGAGATACCAAGGCTTCTTGCCAAAGATGCTGCACTTTGCACCATTTTATTTCCGGAATATACAAGTACAAATATTCCAAGAAATAGCATTGAAAATGAAATTAGCATGTCCTAATTCTAATCAAATCGTTTAAATTCCAATATATTTAAACCACCAAATATCAATGCAATCAACCCGAAGCAAAATAAAGCAGGATCAATAGAAATTCCGAATACAGATATACCAGACTGTATAATAGCTAACATAAATAATCCTCTGTTTAATGATACAAATCGAAGTCTATATAATGTATATAAACTAAAAGGCTATTAATAAAAATTATATTAATAAGTTTTTTAACTCGCTAGTAAGCACTTACCATATTTTGACTTATTTATATCATTTGCAAATTTATTATTCTGCCATATAGCACGACCCGATACTATTGTTGCAGTAACGACGCCATCTGAACGATTAACGAGTTGTTCATGCTCAAAATCTTCTCGATATATTCTCTGAACACTGTTTTCACCATCATAAACTTCAAGTTCTTCTGGATTTACTATAGTAATGTCAGCCCTCTCCCCAACCTTAATCTGCCCACCTGCAATACCAAAAATATTTGCCGCATCACGTGTTAAACGCTTTACCATATAGCTAACATCTAAAATTCCGCCCTCTTGAGCTATATTTAATGACCGTAAATTACAGTCATAAAATGCCATATTAGTTAAGTGAGCCCCTGAGTCATTAAAACCTGGAAGCAATAAAGGGTCCATCAGTAGTTTTCTCGTTTGATATGGATCTCTGTTAGCACTAGTAGTATTCCAGACTAAATCAGTGTCAAAGACCTTGAGCATAGCTAAAATAAAATCAGGCTCATCTTTGATAGACTCGAAGCCAACGGGGACGTTACCAACCTTTATGTCATCATAAACTTCTTGAAAGCTTAATCCAATCCAGCGACTTATGGGACACCTATCTATGAACATGTCGCCAAGGTTGCGGTTAAAAGCATAATCCTCTCTATTAATTAGTCGTTTCAACCTCGCTAAATTTAAACCTACTTTTCCTTTCATCCACATTTTTTTAAATCGTTTTCGAAAATCTTCATTTTCCAAAATTAAAACTCTCGCCTGCCTATCATCCAAGTCTGTTTCAATTAATTCCCTCATTTCGTCTATTTCTTCTGACAAAGGATTAAACAAACCATCAGACCAAATCTTAAAAGGGGCTCCTAAAGCTTGCATATAAAACTTACCTCCAATTAACTTAGAGTTTAGAATACGAGCTAAAGTTCTTGCTAGTTTAATAATAGAACCATTACTTTTTATATCCAAAGCCGCTACCACCGTTGTTTTTAATGGTTTTTTATATAAACGTCCACTTGTTAACAAGAATGTTCTTACCACTTTTAAAGGATTGTCCTTAGGGGGAGTAGCCTGCCATACTCGATCATAATCTCGGACTACAGAGGTTAAAGATTTTAACTCAGAAAATGGTGCAAACTGAGTTGGAATTTGTTTATTCCTATTCGGGTCATTAGCTAAAAAATGGAAAGGTAATGAATCAGTTGAAAAACCAACATAACCCTCATCTAGCCCTTGCTTAAGAAGCGACTTCATTTTGCCTAGCTCTTTTGAGGTTGGATTGCGACTTACGCTATCCTTAAGCCCCATAACCTCAATTCTAAGCATAGAATGGGGAATCATCGGAACAACATTAGGTCCTAATTTTAATTTATTTAAATGCTCAATATACTCAGATGATGAACTCCAATAAACTTTATCTGCAACTTTTTTGAGAACATGTTTTGGTATATTTTCTACTCTGGCAAAACATGATACAATAGGGTCGTCATTATCTTTTCTTTGTGAGCCAAATGCTAACCCAAGCGAACAATTAGACATAACAACTGTTGTTGTACCATGCCTGATCGATTCTTTCAAACCGGGTGAAACTTCAATTTCTAAATCATAGTGGGTATGAATATCAAGCAAGCCAGGCATTACCCATTCGTTACTTGCGTCAATGGTATCAACATTCTTTGCTACTTTTAAATTTTTACCTATAGCGACCACCAAACCTTTGGATATCGCTATGTCATTAATAACAGGATATTCTCCACTACCATCAAACATAAGTCCATTTTTTATGTACAAATCACAATCAATAAGCATAGTGCCTCCTGTCTATATATATAATGGTCTTATAGAAATGAACGTCAAGGTGATGCAGAAAAATTTATTCGAGGTTTGAGTATGATTTCAATAGAAAACTGGAAAGAGTCAGGAAATCTGATCTCGATCAATGATTACAATATCTTTGTTTATGATACAGAAGTCGAAGACAAAGAGACAATTATTTTAATACATGGATTTCCAACGTCCAGTTGGGACTGGAAAGATATATGGGCTTTACTTGAAAAGGACTACAGGTTGATAGCAGTTGACATGCTTGGATTCGGGTTTTCAGATAAACCTAATCCTCACAAATACTCGATTGCAGAGCAAGCGGACATAATTGAAGAAGTAATAAGTAATAAAAAACTCATTAATTATCATATATTAGCTCACGATTATGGAGATACTGTAACACAAGAAATACTTTCACGTAAAAATAGAACAACTAGAGCCAAGTGTAAATCGGTTTGCTTATTAAACGGAGGGTTATTTCCTGAAACCCATAAAGCATTATTAATTCAGAAGATTCTATTAAGTAAAATAGGGTGGCTTGTAAATAAACTAGCCACACAGAGACAATTTAACAATTCTATGATCAGAGTATTTGGACCAAAAAGCAAACCCTCAAAATCAGAATTAGATAGCTTTTGGTCTCTGATAAACTACAATAAAGGGAGGCATATTTTTCATAACTTAATTAGCTACATGTCAGATAGAATAGAAAATAGAGAGAGATGGATAAATGCACTTAAAAAATCAAAAATTCCAATTGCTTTAATTAACGGTTCTATAGACCCCGTTTCAGGTTCTCATATGATAGAAAGATATAAACAACTAATTGGAGATGTAACTTGGCTAAAAGAGCTAAAAAATATAGGCCATTACCCCCAGCTTGAAGCGCCCAAAGAAGTCAGCGAGTATTACAAGTTTTTTCTAAATAGTATTAGCTAATAATTATTATTTCTTTGATAGAGCCTTTAACTTTTTCAGTTCTTTCGTTAATTTTTTGATCTCTTCATTAGAATGGATAAGTCGTGTTTTAAGTATCTCAAACTCTTCCCTTCCAACTAAGTCTAATTCAGCTATTAAGCTTTCAGTTTTCGACCTTCCTAAAGCCTTAACTTCATCTTCCAAGCCCTTAACTGCTCCAAAAGCATTAGTGACGAGATTTGAAAAATCATTAATTGGGTTAGATTTATTTTGCATTATATGCTCTTTATTAGATATTTAAATGTACTAAGGTAGCTTATACAAATACGTGATGATTTTCTAGTTTTTTTTCTATAGATAAAGTAATTATATAATGTTTGATTTTTTTATAAATATAATTAGCGCAACAAACTTTCCAAAATGGCTCAGTAGTGAAATACTCAATATTGGCCCATTGTCGATTAAATGGTACGGCGTATCATATATAATCGCGATATATAGTGGTTACTACTATTCTATTTCTGTTATTCAAAATCCCAACTTCTGGTTTAATAATGAAACCAGTATCGATAAAAATAAAATTCCTAATAAAGTAATCTTACAAGACCTTATGTTTTATTCGCTTTTAGGAATAATCATTGGAGGAAGAGTTGGATATATTGCACTTTATAATACATCAACTATTTGGACATCACCATTAGATATATTTAAAGTTTGGCAAGGGGGCATGAGTTTTCATGGGGGATTTCTTGGGGTTTGCCTTGCAGTTTACTATTCAAAGTTAAAAAACAAATACAACCTATGGCGTCTTAGCGATCTCATAGCAATTGGCGCGCCATTAGGATTATTTGCAGTTAGGGTTTTAGGTAATTTTCTTAATCAAGAGCTCTATGGACGAGTAACTGATATGCCTTGGGCTATGATATTTTCTACTGACCCAAATTTACTTCCAAGGCATCCAAGCCAATTATATGAAGCTTTTTTAGAAGGTCTAGTTATTTTCATATTCTTGAGGTATATAATGTTCAAGTTTAAAGCCTTGATGATACCTGGTTTATGCACTGGGTTCTTTATTTTTTTATATGGCTGCTTTAGGTTTTCTGTGGAGTTTTTTAGAGAACCAGACAATATAAATCAATTTGGCATCTTTACCAGAGGTATGGCCTACTCAATACCAATGATTATAATTGGCGCATTAATTATCTATAGAGTAACCTCCAGATACTCAAAAAATGATTAATAATTTTACAGAGAAAATCCATAAAAAGATACTAGAAACCGGACCAATAACGATAGCCGAATTCATGGCGATATGTTTATTAGACCCGACTGATGGTTACTATCCAACTCGTGATCCATTTGGTAAAGACGGGGACTTCATAACGTCACCAGAAATAAGTCAAATGTTCGGAGAATTAATAGGTCTATGGTGTATGCAAACATGGCATGACATGGGACAACCCAAAAAAATTAATTTAATTGAGTACGGCCCTGGTCGTGGCATAATGATGCAAGACATAGTGAGAGTTGCAAAACTTGACAAAGGTTTTTTAGAGTCGATAAACATCACATTGATTGAGGCATCTCCAGTATTAGAGTCCATTCAGGCTGAGACCTTATCAGAAGCCCCCTGCCCCGTTAATTGGTCACCAAATATAGAAGAAATACCCCAAATGCCTTCTATTATATTAGGTAATGAATTTTTAGATTGCCTGCCGATAAGACAATTCATACAAACAGACAAAAACCTAGGCTTAAATGGTTGGAGAGAGAGATTAGTAACTGTAAAAAATAATAAATTAGAATTTGGAATATCTCCCTTTGAATTAGCAGAGTGGCAAAAAAAAGAATTACCAAATTCTCATCACAAGGCAATCCAAAATGACCTATTAGAGTTTTGTCCTGCTTTTTCTCAAATAATAGATGAATTAAAAAGCAGATCATTAAACAACGATACTAGAGCTTTGTTTATTGATTATGGTCCAGCGACTACAGATTTTGGCGATACACTACAATCGTTACAAAAACATAAAAAAATAAATGTTTTCTCTGATTTAGGAAACGCTGATTTGACTGCTAGAGTTAACTTTGAACATTTAGCTAACCTTTCAAAAGACAATAAAATGTCCGTGACTTCAGTAATAACTCAGGGTGAATTTTTATGTAATATGGGAATTAAGCTTCGTGCAGAAAACCTTATGAAGGCAAAACCAGAATCAAGGAACAATATTCAACGTCAGCTCAATAAACTAATATCACAAGATGAAATGGGTGCGTTATTCAAAGTAATATGTTTTCAATCAGAAGAGCTTGGGTCACCTTTAGGTTTTGAAAGTTTGAAATGACAGCACCCTTCAAAACTCACAAACTACTAGATCATATAAATATATCCCACGGTTTTTTTGGTCGAGTTGGCGGTGTATCCAAGAATCATTACGAAAGCTTAAATACAGGATTGGGATCAAATGATAAAAGTGCAAACGTTTTAAAAAATAGGCAGATAGTTTCCTCAAGTTTAAGCAAAAAAGCTATAAAGCTTATCAGTCTCAACCAAATTCACAGCGCCAAAGTAGTAACCGCTAGTCAAGAAAAAACTTATCAAAACTTTAGTGCTGATGGAATTGTCACAAAAACCCCAAATTTAGCCATATCTATCATGTCGGCAGATTGCGGACCTATTCTTTTCAGCGATAATGATGCTAGTATAATTGGCTGTTGCCACGCTGGTTGGCGGGGTGCACTTTCAGGGGTAATAACAAATACAATTATTGCTATGGAAAAATTAGGGGCTGATAAAAAAAATATAAATGCAGTTCTTGGACCATGTATTGGTATAGATAATTACGAGGTAGGCATTGAGTTTTACAATACGTTCATTGAAGAAAATAAATCAAATTGTATATTTTTCTCTATACAAGAAAGTGGTGAAATTTATTTTAATTTAAAAAAGTACATACTTAAAAAGCTTAATTCAGAAAATTTAAATCGAATAGACCTTATTCCTGATTGCACTTATGAACTATCAGATCTATATTTTAGTTACAGATATAACACCCACAATGGAATTAGAGACTACGGAAGAAATATTTCTACCATTATGCTTAACTCATGATTTACTTTCTTAATTTTGCACCTTAAGTCATATCACCAGTTTAAAAAGAAAGTTGAATACTATGAAGCTCATTAGTGGTACTGCAAATGAACCCTTAGCGTCAAGTATAGCGGAAGTGCTTGATGTTCCACTAACTCAAATTGATATCGAAAGATTTAGAGATCAAGAGATTTTTGCAAAAATTAACGAAAATGTTAGGGGGGAAGATATATTTCTGATACAACCAACTTCCGCTCCCGCCAATGACCATTTAATGGAACTCTTAATTCTTATCGATGCGTTAGTACGTGCTTCAGCTAAAAGAATTACTGCGGTAATTCCTTATTATGGTTACGCGCGGCAAGATAGGAAAACTGGAGGCAGAACCCCGATATCTGCAAAACTAGTAGCCAATTTAATATCAAAAGCTGGGGCTCACAGAGTTTTAACAGCTGACCTTCATGCAGGTCAGATACAAGGGTTTTTTGACATCCCAACTGACAATTTATTTGGACAACCAGTTTTTGTAAGCGATATCAGGGACAAGTTCTCTAAAACTGATAGAAAGAATTTATTATTTGTTTCTCCAGATACCGGCGGTGTTGTTAGAACTAGGTCTATAGCCAAACAATTTGGTGCTGACATAGCAATAGTAGATAAAAGAAGACCAAAAGCTGGCGAATCTGAAGTTATGAATATTATAGGCGATGTAGCAGGCAGAACTTGTATATTATACGATGATATAATTGACTCTGGCGGAACGCTTTGTAATGCAGCTAAAGCCTTAAAAGATCATGGTGCAAATTCAGTATCAGCATATATTACTCATGGTGTATTAAGCGACCCTGCTGTAGAAAGAATAAACAAATCTGAGCTAACAGAATTGGTAATAACAGACTCTATTGCCCAGCCTCAGAAGGTAAAAGATTGTAAAAAAATCAGAGAAGTATCAATAGCGACGCTCTTAGGCGAAGCCATTCGTCGCATCGCTAATGATGAGTCTGTATCAAAGTTATTTGAATAATCAGACTTATAAACAATCGGTATGTTTGAGAATGTCTCCATAATCCGGGCAATGACATAGTTAAGCGTAGACCTATAGCCTCTCGATTTTTTTAGGTTTAGATATCTGTGCCATGCATATGCACGATGAATTTATACAATTGTGGCATATATATTTCACAAGCTGTTCCATTGGCAAGTTTTGCAATTAACTAATCTATAGCATTCGCTATACAAGCATTTAGGGAGGTGGCAACATCATCATCGATAGTGTAAAAGTGAACCCAATATTGCCCTCAGAGCGCTGAAGACTCAAGCTCTCAGATTTCCAGGATATCCTTAATGTATATAGCTTAAGCCGCGCAACTAAAGCTGCGCGGAATATATAATTGTAGCTATCTTACAAAATTTTTTGATAACTTTATTATTCATTATCTGTTGCAATTGTATCAAGGTGCATCATTTTTTTAATAAATGGTGAAATTAAGATCAATACGATACCAACACCTACAGCCAGTTTACCAACACTCGAATAAACTAATATTACTTGATCTGCACCACCGCCATCAGCAGTTGTTAATTTTGCAATTTGAGCAGCTGCAAAATTACCAAATCCGGAAGCCAAGAACCAAGCTCCCATAATCAATCCTACCATTTTAGGGACAGATAGCCTTGTCATTGCGGATAAACCTACTGGCGATAAACATAATTCTCCAGTGGTATGCAGAAGATAGATTAAGAAAATAAAAATTACTGGTGTCATTTCAGAGCCAGCAGCATTAGCGCCCCAAACTAGTACAAGAAACCCTAAACCAAGCTGAATTATACCCAAACCAAATTTAGCGGGGGCTGACGGATCTAAATTTCTTTTGCCTAACCATACCCAAAAAGCAGCGAACAAAGGACCTAAGAGGACTATATACATAGCGTTTAGGGACTGAAAAACAGAGGTCTTAATCTCTTGACCAAAAATAGTTCGATCAACAGAACGGTCTGTAAATAATGAAAGCGATGAACCTGCCTGTTCAAATAATGCCCAGAACAGAACCTGAACTGAAATCAGTATTAATGCTGCAAATATTCTATTCCTAGGATGTGGCGGCAGAGTTAAAACAGAAGAAAGTATTATATAAAGGTATACTACTGCAAATGTAGAATAAAGAACCCATTTTACCGCTCCCTCATCTCTTATTAGGAACCAAAGAACACCTACACCTACAAATGTTAAAACATAGATAAGCCATTCCGTTGATAGCCCCATGAATTTTTTAACCGCAAGTTCAGAAGGGTTTGGGGGTTCACCAGCTCCTTCCAAAAGTGGCTTACCCCAAACAAAGGCAACCAAACCTAGAAGCATTCCTATACCTGCTAATCCAAAACCGTATTTCCACCCATATGTTTCGCCTAAGCCTCCTGCAATCAACGCGCCACCAAATGCGCCTAAGTTTATCCCAACATAAAAAATTGTAAATGCACCGTCACGGCGTTCATCTGTTTTTTCATATAACTCGCCAACAATAGCAGATATATTTGCCTTTAAAAAGCCAACACCGGCTATTATCAATGCCAAAGAAAGATAAAACATGTTCATGATAGAGTCACTTCTCTCACTAGCAACTTTTACCGGCTCACCCTCTATTGCCATTCCCAGATGGCCTAAAACAAGTAGTATGGCTCCAAATAATACTGCTTTTCTTTGACCCAAATATTTATCGGCTAAAACACCACCTATCACAGGTGTTACATACACTAACGTAGTATAGGCACCATAAATTCCATACGCTTGACCATCTGTGAATAAAAAGTGCTTTGTTAAATACAAAACCAATAAAGCGCGCATACCATAGTATGAAAATCTCTCCCACATCTCAGCAAAGAAAAGAATGAAAAGTCCTTTAGGGTGATTTCTCATCTGAAAGAGGCACATGGCAACCCCTATAACGGCTACAGCACCAAGCATTATGTAAAACATTCATTTCCCCTAGAAAAAACTGAAATCTATAGTAATCATGAAGCAGTAACAAAAATATTTATTCACAACAAGTTCTTTTATCTAACCAATAAAACGCCAAAAACTAATAACGACACTCGTCATAAACCCGCGTGGTATCCTTATCCCAAGCAGTATTGTATTTATGAATTAATTTATCTGCGTTTGTCTTACCGGATTTAGTAAAATCATAAAGTTCTTGAAGAAATATACTCTCATTGTCTCCATGACCATTAATTCTTGATCTAGCATTAAGGCCAAATCTAGATATATTTAAACACTCATTAACAATACCAATAATTGGCTTGCCTCTAAATTGAGTCTGCAATCCAGAAACTGGAACCTCACGTCTTAATTGTTCTCGCTCTCGAGCGGTCCAATCCTTGACTAAATCCCAAGCGGAATCTAAAGAGTTATCATTGTATAATAAACCCACCCAAAAAGCAGGCATAGCGCAAAGTTCACTCCAAGGACCGGTATCACTACCACGCATTTCCAAAAAAGTCTTCAATCTGACCTCTGGAAAAATTGTCGATAAATGATCATCAAAATCAGACAAAGTAGGTTTCTCTTGTGGAAGATCCTTTAAATTCCCATTCATGAAGTCTTTAAAAGAACACCCAGAAACATCTAAATATGTATCATTTCTATTAATAAAATACATTGGAACACTCAGAGCATAATCAACATATTGTTCAAAGCCAAATCCCTCCTCAAAGACAAATGGCAACATACCAGTTCGATCATTATCAGTATCTAGCCATACTTGTGAACGATAAGACTTATATCCATTTAATTTGCCATTAGTGAAAGGTGAATTAGCAAATAGGGCTGTAGCAAAAGGTTGAAGGGCAAGGCTGACCCTAAATTTTTTGACCATATCTGACTCAGAAGAAAAATCTAGGTTCGTCTGAACAGTACATGTCCTAAACATCATTTCGCGTCCTAAAGTGCCGACTTTTTGCATGTACTCGCGCATGATTTTATAGCGCCCTTTGGGCATAATAGGCACATCTTCAAGTCGTGTATCTGGTCTAAAACCTAGTGAAATAAAACCTATACCAATCTCGTCTGCAACCTCTTTAACCTCTTTTAAATGTCTAGATACTTCAGAACAAGTTTGATGAACATTTTCGAGAGGTGCGCCTGATAGCTCTAATTGACCGCCTGGTTCAAGAGATATAGATGCGCCATTTCTTTTTAATGCAATAATGTTTCCATTCTCAAAAATAGGCTCCCAACTAAACCGTTGGAGTTCATTCAGGATGAGCTCAATGCCCCCTCGGTACTCCAGTGGTTTAAGCGTGCTTTTGTAGAAACCTATTTTTTCATGCTCTGTGCCTATTCGCCATTCAGACAGTGGCTTGCAACCAGAAGCTAGATGATCAACCATCTGAGATTTATTTTCAATTATACTTTTTTTTCTGATCATAAAAACCGTTTAGTATTCTACTTACACGTGAGCAAGGTAATAAGTAATTAAAGTAAATTAAATAAGACGTTAATAACAGAAATTCTATACCAAAAAAAACTTAACTATTAATCGAATATCGTTTCAATTGGAGAATAGTAAATCTCCATCATCTATTGGGTCTTGAGTAAGCAGTTTTTTATCAATCTTATAATCTTGCAAGTTAAGCCAAGGCTCTCTGTCACCTTGATTGGGTAGTTTATCCATAACGCGAAGAAAATACCTTGCTTGAAAGTTAATCCATGGATATTTTTGCATTCCTATTTTCGTTTTAGGAAACACTTTTTTATATTCATTTATTTTCACATACTCAATAACTCTTAATATGAATTCAGATATAAGATTGGCTCTTAACGTCCATGATGCATTAGTATATCCAAATATTGAGAAATAATTTGGAATTCCAGAATACATTGTACCTTTATAACCAAAACTATTAGCTAGTTCTTGTTTTTTCCCATCAATGTAAATTTTACAACCCCCATTTAATAAAACTTCCAACCCTGTCGCCGATACAATAATATCTGCATCTAGGTACTCACCCGACTTCAATGATATTCCGCTCTCATCGAAATAATCTATTTCATCGGTCACTACACTTGCCTTACCAACCCTCATAGCAGAAAATATGTCTCCATCCGGCACCATACAAACTCTTTGATCCCAAGGATTGTATTTTGGATTAAAATGCAAGTCGACGGGGTAATCAGCACCTAGTTCTTTGATTATTTTTTTACGAAACCAATTTCGAGATTTCTCAGGATTGTTACGAGCCTTAAAATAAAGGTGCCTTGCAAGAAATATATTCTTAAAACGGTTTACCTTAAACGCCAAATTCTTTGGCATAATAAATTTCACAATATTACCAATTCTATCTACTGAAGGAATAGAGGCGACATAACTTGGGGACCTTTGGAGCATTATAACATGCTTGGCCTTTTTAGATAATTCAGGAACTAGAGTAAATGCGGTTGCGCCTGAACCAATAACAATTATATTTTTATTTTTGTAATCTAAATCCTCAGGCCAATGTTGGGGATGTATAAACTTTCCTGAAAACTTTGATTTTCCTGAAAATAAAGGAGTATGGCCTTTATCATATCTATAATAACCTGTTGATGACACTATAAATTTAGTTTTAACAAATTCATTTAATCCTGTTTTTAAATTCTTTAGGGTAATATACCACAAACATTCTTCGGTAGAATAATCGATAGAAATCACCTCTGACATATATTTTATAAATTGTATTATATCATACTCCTTGGCAACAGAATGAATATAATCTCTAATGCTTTTGCCATCCGCTAAGGTCTTATTACCTTTCCAAGGACGAAAATCATAACCAAGTGTTAACATATCAGAGTCAGACCTGACCCCGGGGTACCTGAACAAATCCCATGTACCTCCAATACTACTTCGAGACTCAAATATAAGAATGTTATCATTTGGAAATTTAGTTTTGTAACGACAAGCCGCTCCTACTCCGGATAAACCGGCTCCAATGACAACCATATCAAATATTTTATTGTATGACATTAAACAAATCTACCTACGTAATAATTAAAAAAAACAATTCATATATTTATTCTTCACTACAATAAGCTACTAACACCAATCCCCACTTATCGCTTGGTAAAGAGTCAAAAGACTTAAAGAAGCAGTATCTGAACGTAAGACTCTTGGCCCAAGGGAAATAGATCTAGTGAAAGTTTTACTTATTAAACAATTTCTTTCTGTGCTGGAAAACCCACCCTCAGGCCCTATTAAAATTCCAACAGGAGGACTTATATTTGAAATAACATCAACCGGCGATAACACAGCTTTTTTTTCGTCTGCATAAAGTAATATTCTATTGTTATCCCAATCTCTTAATAGTTCCGACAAACTTTTGGGGTTCATGATTTCTGGTATGTCAAGTCTTTGAGTTTGTTCAGCTGCTTGTACTGATTGATATCGTGCCTTTGAAATATTGAAAGATGCACTTTGCGTACGGTCAGTAATAATGGGCTGAAAGGTTCTAACACCAAGCTCTGTTCCCTTCTCAATTATGAAAGATACTCGGTTTTTACGAATGTTTGAGAAACAGAGCATTATGTCTGGTGCAATAACTTGTTCTAATATTTTCTTTTCAATTAATAAATGAATGGAGCGTTTTCCGTGGAAGGTAATCGATGCCTCCCATTCTCCAGACATTCCATTGAATACAGATATTTTATCACCATTATGTTTTCGTAGAACATTGCCTAGGTAATTAAATTGATCTTTGTTAAGGTGTATTAGCGCACCCTTTTCGAGTATGCAATTTATATACATTCTGGTTAGCATATATTTCACTCCAACGTATGTGGTTTATATCTAAAATATAAATAGAAAAACATAATTTTTAATATAGTACTCTCTTATGAATACAACATTGAAAGATTCAAACTCAACACATTGGGTTAATAATACCCCTGCTAATATTAGACCTTTCCTACAACTTTCTAGATTAGATCGGCCTATAGGATACTGGCTCCTAACTTTACCTGGCTGGATGGCTTTGGCGTTTTCCTCATACCATCACGGAGTATCCCTATCCGATATAAAGTGGGCAATTCTTATTCTAGTTGGTGCAGTAGCAATGCGCGGGGCTGGATGCACCTATAACGACATTATAGATCAAAATCTTGATATTCAAGTTAATCGGACTGCTTTAAGACCTTTACCATCTGGAGCTGTTTCAAATAAACAAGCATGGATATGGGTAATCCTACAATGCCTCATTGGCTTATTATGTTGGTCAATATTACCTTATGTCTCAAAAGTCATTGCTTTATTATCTATCCCTCTAGTCATGGCATATCCATTTATGAAACGTATCACGTGGTGGCCACAAATTTGGTTAGGTTTAACCTTTAATTGGGCTGTTTTAGTTGCTTATTCTGCTAAAACTCTCACTCTCAATTTACCAGTAATTTTATTTTATCTTGCACTTGTTTTTTGGACTATAGGCTATGATACCATTTACGCCTGCCAAGATCTAGAAGATGATATTAAGGTTGGAATTAAAAGCACCGCTAGGAAATTTGGTAAAAAAGTTAAAACTGGGATTGGAACTAGTTACTTTATATCAATATTTTTGATTTTTTTGTCTAAATTTCTTCAGGCCGGACAAATAAATAAATATGAAGTATGCATTATATTAGCTGGAATACTTCCATTTGCATTTCACCTATTTTATCAAGTTTTTAATTTCAAACCTGCAGATAAAGAAAAGTCATTATATACCTTTAAATCTAATAAGTTTGCAGGCATGTTATTAATACTTTCTTGGTTTTTTATAGGTTTAATGTTTACTCATATTAATTAATTTATAGAACTTTTTATTACTAAAAAACGTAATATAATAATGAAAATAATAAATCAGAAATTGAAATATCCAGTGTCAAGACGCAGCATATCATTGCAGTTGGTTGCTGTTTTATTGATGTCATGCAAGAAGAGTAACTCCACAGAATTATATGGGAATGCAAATATGGATGATAAAAATTGTATAAATTTATCAGAAACTGAATGGAAGAGCAGATTAACACCTCTTGAATACTCAGTTTTACGTAAAGAAGGTACCGAAAGACCGGGCACTTCTGAACTAAATTTGGAAAAAAGGATCGGTCAATATAATTGTGCTGGATGTAATCAACCGCTATTTAGGTCCGAACACAAGTATGAATCCGGAACTGGTTGGCCAAGTTTCTATGATGTCATTCACGATAATATTGGCACTAAAACAGATAAGAAGCTTTTTATGACACGAACTGAATATCACTGCAGTTGCTGCAAGGGTCATCAAGGCCACGTATTCAAAGATGGTCCAGCCCCAACCGGCCTTAGGTATTGCAACAATGGAGTAGCACTTAAATTTGTTCCTTCACAGCAAACATAAGAATAGTTTAGCCTTGTATTTTTATTAAAAAAAATTACATCTTACTTAAGAGCCGTCTCATTCCGAGGCCGCGTTTGTGAAAGGAGGTCGATTTTGTTTATCTATTTTGGGGGGTTTGCCCAAAGCTATTAAATTAGCACTTTCGTAAAAGCGAAACTGGGTAGAGAGTATTTCTTGAAGCTGAGTAATGTACTTAGTAAAGCCCAAACTTCAAAATTAAGCCGCTTCATACTGTGAGGCGGCTTTTTCTTTTGTAATTTATATTTTTCAGCATAATGTAGTATACAAATATTAACTGGAATCATTATGGCAATAGCTAGACCTATAGACAGAAGACTCTACTTTATCTTCGACAGAGCACACTCATTAATTACAAAAGAGGCCCAGAATTATCTGCAAAAAACATCAGAAATAGGAACCTCACAAGCAGCCGTGCTTATTTATTTGGGTTATCACGACAGATGTAGACTTACTGACTTAGCCAGAGCTATAGGTAGAAATAACGCTTCAATTACCGGTTTAGTAGAACGTATGGAAGCAAAGCTTTTACTTGAACGTATGACTCTGTTTTCGGATAGACGTTCGAAAGCGGTTGCATTAACAGAAAAAGGTTGGAGTGAAAGGGAGAAAGTTATGAACAGCTTTCGTAACTTTAATGACCGCATGATGAAAGGTTTATCAGAAGAAGAAATATCAGTTGTAATGAAGTTTTTGCAAACAGCTCCCGAAAATGTTCAACCTCTTTCCGAAAAATAATTTTATTAAATTTATTTGATCATTCATTTCAATACCTTCATTAATAATATCAGAAACCTAATTTAACATTAGCATTTAAATAAGAAAATTTTCCTATGAACTTTGATAACGCCCCAAACAAATCCGAAATTGATAATGTTGTTCAGAAACTACTTTTAAAAGCTAAACACTACGGGGCAACATCTGCTGATGCCGTTGGAACTTATGGTAGGTCTCTGGGAGTAGTAGTTCGTAATGGAAAACTGGAAGATATAGATAATAATGAAGGCTACGATGTAGGCCTACGCGTTATGGTCGGCAAACGCCAGTCTTGCGTTTCGACATCCGATACATCCCACGCTTCGCTTGAAAAAATGGCAGAAAGGGCTGTGGCTATGGCTAAATTAGCTCCTGAGGATCCCTATTGTGGACTAGTAGAAACCAGCAAACTCAAAAAGCATAATCCAGATTTACAGCTATATGACAATACATCGATAACGCCCGAGGAATTAAAAGAAAGAGCTTTAGAAGTTGAGGCATCAGCATTAAAGATCAAGGGAATACACCAAGCAGAGGGTGCAAATGCTAGTCATGCCCACTCAGAAATTTTTTTTCAGACAAGTAATGGTTTTTCTTATGAATGGATGTCTTCTCGACATTCAATTTCTGTATCAGCAATAGCTGAACTTAACGGATCAATGGAAAGAGATTACGACTATCATTCTGCAAGATGGTTAGAAGACTTGAGGTCCACTCAAGAGGTTGGGCAGCTTGCTGGCTCAAGAGCTATTGCCAGGATTGGTTCAAGACAAATAAAATCGGGGGCAATGCCAGTGATTTTTGATAAAAGAATTTCTAATGCACTACTTTCAGCACTTTTAGGGGCAATATCTGGCCCATCTGTAGCTAGAGGCGTTTCATTTCTAAAGGACAAATTAGGTTTACAGGTATTTGATGATAAAATTCAAATTTTCGATGACCCGCAGATAATGAGAGGATACGGTTCTCGCCTTTATGATGGGGAAGGAATAATACCAATTAAACGAAGTTTGATTAAAAATGGTAAACTTCAGACATGGTTATTAAACTCATCCTCAGCGAGACAGTTAAAGCAAGAAACAACAGGACATGCCAGCAGAAACATAAGTTCGCCTCCTGGCGTTTCTTCTACAAATGCGTATATTGCAAATGGATTTTCCTCTCCCGAGGAATTAATAAAACAAGTCACTGACGGGTTGGTTATAACTGAAATGTTTGGTCCATCACTCAATGGAAACACAGGTGATTACTCAGTTGGTGTTTCTGGATTTAAAATTGAAAATGGACAAAAAACACACCCTGTAAGCGAAGTTACCGTAGCAGGAAACTTATTAGAAATATATAAATCTTTAACAGCTGCAAATGACCTAGAATTTAATAATGCAATAGTTTCGCCTACTCTTTTAGTACAGGGTTTGACCGTTGCAGGTCTCTAGGGAAATGATCATCAGTTATGCTGATGACTTAGCCCTTATTAAAAAAGTGGTATATAAAGCAGGTCAAATAGCAAAAGCAGCTTTTTTAAAAGATGAACTTCAAATATGGGATAAAGGTGGTGGTCACCAAGTCACTAGTGCTGATATAGCAGTGAATAATTACCTTTCAGAATGTTTAAAAAAAAATCGACCTACATATGGTTGGCTATCGGAGGAAACTAAAGATGATAGATCCAGACTTAAGGCAAAAAAAACATTTGTTGTTGACCCTATAGATGGCACAAAAGCATTTATAGATGGAACAACAGATTTCGTAGTTTCTGTAGCGGTTATAGAAGGTGATTACCCAGTAGCGGCTGTTATATACAATCCCATTAAGAATGAAATGTTTGAAGCCACTTTGGGCGGTGGCGCAAAATTGAATAATAGTAATATTAAAGTTAACGACAAACAGTCTGTTAAAGATATTACAATGATCGGTTACAGCCGTAAATTCAAACAACTTAACTGGCCGAATATGAATTGTTTCAACGTAAATTCAATGGCCTATAGAATTGCACTGGTTGCATGCGGTAAAGCAGATGCAACTGTTGCGTTTACTCCAAAATCAGATTGGGATATTGCCGCTGCTCAATTAATCGCAACTGAGGCAGGAGCATACATCTCAAATATTAATGGAAAAATACCTTCATATGCTAACACTAATACGAAGGGTTCAGGCATTATTTGTGCTGGAAAAAATCTTCATAGTTTGTTACTAGAATTAACTTACCCAGTGATTAAAAGATATTATACATCAACCGATAAACTTAAGGAATTTGGATTTATGGCGACTAAATCAGAGGATAGAAATAATGTGCAACTACTTCACATTGTTATAGGGGGGGAACTCTTGGATCCTAATAAGTCAGAATTCAAAGATCTCAATAAAGTTGATTATATCGGAGCTTTCCCAAATTTTAAGTCAGCCCATATCGCTTGGAAATCTGCAGCTCAAAAAACTGTTGATAATGCGCATATGCGTTATTTTATATTGCATGCACACGAATTAATTGACCCTAAAAAAGATGGCATAATTGGTTAAACTCACTTCAAATAAAGATGATTATCATTTAATTAGCAGATTATGGACAAATTATATATGGCCTCAAAAAAGAACACTTTTGTTTGCTCTTTTATTTATGGCATTATTGGCAGCAACTACGGCTGCATACACTTTTATAGTTAGCTTTGTAATTGATGAAGCTAACAGCTTAACAAAAAAAAACAATACAATCAAACAGGCACAATCTTACGCTTTTTCAGTATTACCTTTATTAATTTTTATTACAGCAACATCAGGTTTATCTAATTATATACAAAGAATCTTAAATAATTCGATTGCTCTAAAAGCAGTTACAAAAATGCAAAAACAAATGTTAAAATCAACCTACAATAGTGATTTTGGTTCCTTTAAACAAAAAAAATCTGGAGATATAATTTCTAAATTCACTAACGACATAACAGTGGTATCTAACGCCTTAATCCGCACAATGTCGAACCTTATAGCTGCCTTACTAACAATTGCTCTCACAATTGCAGCCATGTTATATCAGAATTGGCAATTATCATTGATAATGACTGTCTTCATTATTGCTTACTGGCCCATCTTATCAATATCAAAACGTATGCGGGGAGATGCTAAAAATGTCCAAGATCAAATTGGAAAAATAACTTCTAATTTAAAGGAAAGTTTTAACAATATGCGGATTGTAAAAACATATAATTTAGAAATATTAGAAAATAAGCGGTTAAGTAAAAATTTTGATACACGAGAACGTCTTCAAATGAAATTAGTTACTGAACAGGCTCGAGTTGATCCAATACTTGAGGTACTAGGGGGACTAGCCATAGCTGGGGTAGTAATCTTTGGAGTTTACCAAATATCTAATGAGACGGCCAGCGCTGGCTCAATAGCAGCTGTTTTAACTGGATTGCTGATACTCTCACCTAAATTGAGAGCACTAGGAACACTCAATAACGTAGGTCAAGAGGGACTCGCTGCGCTAACTAGAATATTCAATGTGATTGATGAAGAAGCAAATATACAAGACACATCACGTTCACAGGAGCTTATTAAGCTAAACGGTGAAATTAGTTTTGATAATGTTTACTTTAAATATGCAGATGGAGATCTAGCTTTAAAAGGAGTTTCATTTATTGCTCAACCCGGCGAAACTGTTGCGATAGTGGGTTATTCGGGAAGCGGTAAGTCTACTATTATGAATTTAATACCTAGACTCTATGATGTCCAATCTGGTTCCGTTTCCATAGATGGGCATGACATAAAAAATATTAAAATAAAAAACTTGCGAAATAATATAGCGTTGGTTTCTCAGGAAATAATATTATTCAATACGTCTGTAGCTAACAATTTAAGCTATGGAAATGACAATGCTAATATGAATGATATAATACATGCAGCCAAGCAAGCAGATGCACATAAATTTATTTTGAAATTACCATTTGGATACGAAACTGTACTTGGTGAAAATGGACATGGCCTTTCTGGTGGACAGAAACAACGTTTATCAATCGCCAGGGCTCTTTTAAGAGATGCCCCAATTTTATTGATGGATGAAGCCACCTCAGCAATAGATTCGTTAAGTGAAAGTGCTATAAAAAAGTCCCTCAAAGACTTTAAAATAAATAAAACAATTATAATAATTTCTCACAGACCAAACTCCGTGAAAAATGCTGATAAAATATATGTTTTAGATGGTGGAAACATTGTTGAAACAGGGAAGCATAAAGAGCTCATAAAAAATAGATCTGGTATTTACTTTAAATTGCAAAATTAATAAAATCCTATTCTCTTCTCAAAATCAATTCTGTTATTGGATTCCCAGACCATTGTTTCATAAAATTTTCTTTAAGTTCAACAGGGTCGTAAACATTCGAAACCCAATCTAAAAAGCTTATTTTCTTTTGGCTAGAATATAATAAGTATTCTGAGAAAAAGAAATCAAGTATACCTGTTTTCCCTTGTTTAATATGCAAATACTTTAGGCTTAACTGACTTATCGCGACTTCAATTGGTTCTTTCATATGGAAGTGTTTATAGAGCACTCCCATAAAACCAGTTCTATCTGCTCCAGACTTACAATGCATAATTGCTGGATACTCTATTTCGCTAAATAATTTCTGAGCATTTACTATGGTTTCTATAGAGTGAACATCTCGACTATAAACACGAAAGTCTATCATACTAATTGCGTTCTTCTCACATGCCTCTTTTTCTAGAAGATAGTAACCTTTATTACTTTTTCCTCTCAAATTAATATTAGTTTTTATTCCAGATTTTTTCCATTCCTTTATTCTTTTTGGAGAAGGTTGGTTTTCACGGTACATTTCCTTACCAATTCCATGATGGTTAGAAAACTTATAACGTAAAAAACCATGATCAGAAAAAATTAAGTCCTTATACGCCTTTTTTCTATCAGTCTTTTTATTGAGATTAAGCAACATTTACTATAAGCCTTTATTTTTATTGGGTGTATAGCAGGGAGTAATAAAGTGTTCAAACGCATCATGACATTTAATTTCATACAACTGCTTTCTGGTTTTCTCATTGCTTATTATTTGTTGCTAGTAAAACATACAACAAGGTGGAATATCGAAAATCAACCAAGTTTTAAAAGGCTTAAGGAAGGTGACAAAGGAGCCATCATACTCACATGGCACTCGCGAATAATGCTCTTGCCTGGCGCATGGACGACTAAAGAATTAAGTATAAAAATTTTAATATCTACATCCCGTGATGGGTCAATTGTATCGAATGCATGTCGTTTTTTAAAAGTTAATACCATTCGCGTTACTAATAAAGTTAAAAAGCAAGAGCAAAAAGTAAAAAAACCACATAATAGCAAGCCTCAACATGAAATTATTAAATCATTAAAAAGCAAAGATATTGTAGTAATAACACCTGATGGCCCTCGTGGTCCTAGGCAGCGCATAAAAAAAGGAGCTCTTCGTATCGCACGTATAACTGGCGTCCCTATTTATCCTATAATATTTTCAGTAAATAAAAGAAAGGTTTTTAAAACATGGGATAACTTTATTTTACCTTTTCCCTTCAATACAGGTAAGGTCATTTGGATAGATCCAATTTATATTCCAAAAGAATCTACTGATAGCGAGCTTAAGGACATTCAAATAAAAATAGAAAATATAATGAATAATCACCTTGAGTTAGCAGATTTATCTTATTTGAATTATTCGGAAGAAAAGACTTAAAAATGAAATTAACCCTTATTATTTATTTATATAAATATTTAACGGTTTTAATAAGTCCTGTTTTATGGATATGGATAAGATACCGGCTAATAGTAGGGAAAGAACACAGCCACAGAATAAAAGAAAGGTTTGGCTACCCAACTATAGTTCGTCCAAATAACGCAATAATTTGGTTACACGGAGCTAGCGTAGGCGAAGTAAAGACATTATTTCCATTAGTTGACAGAATAAGAAACAACTACCCGGATTCGTATATTCTTATCACCAGTGCGACTAGAACTTCGGCTGAATTAATATACAAAAAAAATCTTCCTAACACATATCATCAATATTTGCCCTTAGATATACCTAAAGCGGTAAATTCTTTTGTTGACTACTGGAAACCTAATATGTTGATAATTACTGAATCCGAAATATGGCCAAACCTTTTGACATCAGTAAAGTCTAAAAATATACCGATCGCCCTGATAAATGGGCGTTTTTCACAAAAATCAATTAAGTCTTGGTCTCTTTTTAAAAATACAGCGCAAATAATATTTAATTATTTTGACCTTATTATAACTGCAGATATGAATACTGATAATTTTTTGAGAGGCGTGATAGGCGATAAAGTTCAACATTTAGGAAACCTAAAGTCCAATACATCTCAACTAGAAGTAAATAAAATAAAATATAAGAAGCTAAAAAAACAAATTGGTAATCGTCGTGTTTGGTGTGCTGCGAGCACTCACAAAGGTGAAGAAAAGTTCATTATTAACGCGCATAAAAAATTAAAATCAAAATTCCCAAACCTGATTTTAATAATGGCTTTAAGACACCCAGAAAGGGCTAAAAATGTAATTAGAAAAATAGATAGCATGTCAGTTGCAAGGCACTCTTGTGAGGAGATAATAACAAAAAAAACAGATATCTACTTAATTGATACTATTGGTGATATGGGTTTAGCATATTCATTATCAGAAATAACACTAGTATGTGGTTCATTAATAAAAGGGCTAAAAGGACATAATCCACTTGAACCCGCTAATTTTTCTAATGCTATTTTAACAGGAAATTACTTTAATAGTTTTCATGATATATATATGTCCATGATTAATTTAAAAGCCGCTGCTAAGATATCATCAGTTGATAAGATTGAAAAAGATGTGAGTGAATTATTGTCAGATACAAATAAGCTAAAGAATAAGCAAAATTTAGCATTTAACTTTGTTAAAAGGCAGACTTCTATTTTAGACACAACATGGTATAAGCTAAGACAAATAATTTCAGAGACTGGAATATGAGAGCCCCCGAATTCTGGAGTCATAAAAGTGGAAGAGAATCAGCTCCGGCTATAAGAACTATTTTATCTCCCATTGGCTGGCTTTATGGTAAATTTGTATCAAAAAGTATTAATAATTCAATTCCGTATAACTCAGGTATCCCTGTTATATGTGTTGGAAATGCAACACTCGGGGGGACGGGGAAAACTCCGGTTACTATTTACATATTAAAAAGTTTGAGGCGTTTAGGCTTAAATGCAGTTGGCCTAACAAGAGGATATGGCGGTCAAGAAAAAGGGCCTATTCTCTTAAATGATAAGCATACATCTAACGATGTAGGAGACGAACCGTTATTACTTGCTAAATATGCTCCAGTATGGGTTGCGGCAGGAAGAGATGACGGGGCTAAAGCAGCAGTGAGTAATGGAGCGTCTATTATTGTAATGGATGACGGCCATCAAAATCAAATACTAAAAAAATCATTATCATTACTTGTTGTAGATGCAGAGGTTGGTTTCGGAAACGGTAAAATTTTTCCGGCCGGGCCATTACGTGAAAACTTAGACGAAGCCCTCAATCGCAGTGATGCGATTATATTAATGAAGCCGAATAAAGACTATAAACCAGATAATTTTTTATTAGATCAGTTGAGTAAAAAAGTGTTGATTAATGCCTATTTGAAACCAACCTCTATTTTACCTAAAGGAAAATTATATGCATTCGCCGGAATAGGTAGACCAAATAAATTTTTTGATAGTCTGCGCGATTCTGGAGGAGAAATTGTTGAGGCAATCTCATATTCAAATCACTATAAATATAAAGATATAGATATAGAAAATTTATTCACATTGGCTTCAGAGTATAAAGCGTCATTAATAACAACCGAAAAAGATTACGTTCGTCTACCAAGGGGCTATCGAAAAGGCGTTCATAAATGGCCAGTTACAGTGCATTTTGAGGATGAGTTAACACTCAGACGACTTTTACACCCCTTTGTAAAACAACCTAATCAATGAGAAAATTAAAAACTAAAATAATCTGGCGACTTGAAGCATTAATATATGACATAGTAAGTCTATTTTTTAGTCTCTTACCATTTAGTTTTGTATCCGGATTAGGCGCTATTATTTTTAAAGTAATAGGCCCAGTGACAAATAAAAACAAAATTGTACGTACAGGACTAATGATAGCCTTCCCTGAAAAATCTAAAGAGGAAATAAACAATTTAGTATCAAAACAATGGGACAATATAGGAAGGACTTTTGCAGAGTTTCCAGTGTCCCACAAAATTAAAATAATAGATAATAAAAATATATCAGTTAACGGTCTATCTAAAGCAATAAAAAATACTCCTGCATTATTTATATCAGGACATTTTTCTAATTGGGAAATTATTTTAAGCCTTTTAATAGAAACAAAGCTTCCAGTGCAAATAACTTATCGCAAATTAAACAACCCTTTTATCGACTCACGAATTCGGAAACAAAGAGAGAAGAATGGTGCAAGATTTTTGATACAAAAATCTGGTCAAACAAGTGCTAGGAATTTATTAAAAGCACTTAAAAACAAGCAAAGCATCGCAATGTTAAACGACCAAAAGTTTAATCAAGGTATAAGCGTTCCATTTTTTGGTGTGAATGCTATGACCTCCCAAGGTTTTGTTAGGCTAGCTTTAAAAACAAACTTACCTCTTCTGCCAGTGATAGTAACAAGAAAGAAATCCAAATTCACTATCAACTTTTATGAGCCTATAAATCTTATTAGAACTAAAAATAAATCTTTAGATGTAGAGAATGGTGTTATTAAAATAAATAAGTTTATTGAAGACAGAATTAGAGAGAATCCTGATCAATGGTTCTGGGCTCACAGACGTTGGCCTAATTTACTCTATGAATAACTAGCTAATTTTTTTTGAGTGTATTGCATCCCACTGCTTAAACTCATATAATATTGATGCTTCTATCAAATGACGCCAAACCGTTTCAGCTATTTCGCATGACAATCCCTGAATTTTAGCTTCTTCTAGTACTTTGTTTATTACATCCTCAATTCGTGGTGCATCTCTAACATCGTCCCTATTGTTCTTAATTCGAGCCGCTGCTGTCATATATCGTTGGCGCTCCGCTAAAATGTTCACTAGTTTTTTGTCCAATCTGTCTACCCCAAATCGAACTTCGTGCATAGTGTTACAGTCTTCAGGTCTAATGTAATTTTTTGTCATCTTTGGGCCATCTTGTTAGGGTCTCAGGATCCAGATTACGATTACGCCACTTTAATCGCCAGCACAAATGTGGTCCTGTTGAGCGGCCTTTTGACCCAACTGTTGCAATTAATTGCCCTTGCTTAACATGTTCACCCTCATGAACTAAGTTTTCTTCTGTATGAAGGTACATTGATATTAAGCCTTGTCCATGATCGATTAAAACCATGGACCCCTCGAAATACAAATCATCGTCTGATAAACTTATCACGCCATCAGCAGGTGCATATATTTTTGTTCCAACTTTAGCCGCAATATCTACCCCATAATGAGGCTTTTTGGGAATTCCATTTAATATGCGTTGAGAACCAAAAGGGGATGTTTTATTCATGTTTTCTAACGGGTTGATAAATCCATCTTTAAAACCCATTTCAATTTGTCTCGAGGCAAAACCCTTAGCTTTTTTTCTAGAACTTACTCTTATATCTTGTAATTGTTCTTCATTAAAACTTGAAACTTGAGATGGAGGTAAACCATCGATCCTTGAAACTGTATAATCGCGAGTGGGTATAACGAAATCTAAACGCTGCCCATTTACCTCTATATAATTATCGCGTTCATCTCTATCAAAACCTATTATAATATTTCCGTTAGGACCTGATCTTTCGTAATAATAATCAGAATGGCTCCTTCCAATTTTAACTTCCGTATTGGGTGAAGTTTTACAGAGCACCATGCCGCCTTGTTCTATTATACCAGTACATGATGTTTCATTGATCACTTTATCTTCAGGTAGAAAATAACTTATGTTATTTTTCAAACCTGATTCAATTGATTCAGTGACGATAATCTTTGGTACAAAATCGTTAAATGCAAACGTATTCGATACCAAAAAATATAATAGAAGGTTATAAAAGGACACTAATGTTGGTCCTTTCTCCAGGCCTCTAAACTTGCTTGAGCATCTTTATATGCTTCCTGTTTATTTGAATTCCAATAACGCAATGAATTCAGAGGTATCTTTTCTTTAGTGATGGCACAAAACACAAACATACCATCCTTTAGTATTGAAAAGTCTGAGTCACCATAATGTATAGTTGCTTCTCCAGAGTTTTTAAATGATATATCCATATATATTACCCTTATCTCACTATAAAAAAATGACTAAAATAAATCAGGCTGTTCAGAACTCTTTGATTTCTTTTTAGTAATTGACTGTTTTACCTTTTTTTGAATTTCACCGTCAGTAGTAGCATTAATTTTACCATCAGAAAAAGATAAGGTAATTTTACTATGGGGCGGTAGATGATTTTTAGTTCTAATTATATTTCCGTTCCCGTCATCTACAATAACATAACCTCGCTCTAACACTCTTTGATAGCTGTAAGCGTCAAGTAACTGAGTATTTTTTGAAAGTATTTGTGTTCCATTATTAATATAATTATTCGCTGCATTTGTTATTCGTTCAAATATTTGTGATAATCTCTTCTCTTGAATAGAAATATTATTCCTTATTGGCCTCTCATTTAATCTTAGAGATAGATTCCTTAAATTATTTAGGGGTCGGTCAATCAATCTTTCAAGATTTGGAATCTTAGAGGATATTATATGTAATTTTTGTATAAATGGTTCGAATATACTTTTCGGTTTAACCATCTTTGCTAATATTAAATCTAAACTTTGTTGCGGGTGTGCAAGTATATTGTTAGCTAGTGGTAACTTAGCAGAGGATAGTACTGCTTTTTTTTCTTTTATATTTCTTGTTAAACTGCGTGACAAACGACTTCCACGCTCAAATATAATATCTATTAAATCGCTTAATACCGGTACGGCCTTCTCACCAGCACCAGTAGGAGTCGGTGACCTGTAATCAGCAACATAATCCATCAAAGTCCAATCAGTTTCATGCCCAACAGCAGATATTATGGGTATTTTAGATGAAGAAGCTGATCTTACTACAATTTCCTCATTAAAACACCAAAGATCTTCTATAGACCCCCCTCCCCTAGCAACGATCAGTAAGTCAGGGCGAGTTATTTCTATGTTATTAAACCCTATTATAGCATTTGATATTTGCTTTGCGGCTTTATCACCTTGCACCAAAACAGGCCATACAATCACGTTCACAGGGAACCTTTCAGAAATTCGGTGTAGAATGTCCTGTATAACAGCTCCTGTTGGGGAAGTAATCACTCCAATAACCTTTGGCATATAAGGTATTTTAATTTTTCTATTTGAATCAAAAAGACCCTCATCCGAAAACATTTTCTTTCTTTTTTCCAAAAGAGCTAAAAGAGCCCCCTCACCTGCGAGCTGGACTGAACTAATTATTAACTGATAATTTGACCTACCAGGGTAAGTGGAAAGCTTACCTTCGCAAACAACCTCCATTCCTTCCTCTAATTTAACAGAAAGGTTATTAATGGTTCCCTTCCAAAGAATTGAATTTATTACAGCTTTGTTATCTTTAATATCAAGATAACAATGACCAGATTTTGCTATTGTAACACGTCCTAATTCACCACGAACTCGTACATGACCGTACATATCTTCAACAGTTTGCTTTAGGGAGTAAGCAAGCTCAGATACTGAATATTCTTTAAAATTTTCTCTTAAATTATTTGAATGTTCTGACACGTATATCTTTCATAATTTATAATTAACATATACATTAAAAAAATAGTAATGGAATCTTTAGATTAGGATAAATGATGAAAGTTTTATTGATAGGTTCAGGCGGAAGAGAACATTCATTAGTTTGGAAATTACATCAGAGCGATTTAGTATCTGAACTTACATGCCTTCCAGGCAATGCTGGTATTTCAGAAATTGCAAATATCGTTCCAATTAAAGCTCATGAAATAGAAAATATAATCGAGCATGTCAGCTTAAAACAGTATGACTTTGTAATCATAGGTCCGGAACAGCCATTAGCTATGGGGCTTGTTGATAAATTAAAAGATATAGGGGTAAAAGTTTTTGGCCCAACCCAATCGGCTGCTCAACTAGAAAGCTCCAAGGAATTTACAAAGAAATTATGCTCAAAATATAATATACCAACAGCTAAGTACGGAGTTTTTGACAATCTGAAAGATGCTAAATCATACATAAAAAAAATGCGACCTCCATATGTGATTAAAGCCGATGGACTAGCTGCAGGTAAAGGTGTTGTTTTACCTGAAACATTGGATGAAGCTTTAAATGAGTTAGAAGAATTATTTTTAGGAAAGTTTGGAAATGCCTCCTCTAAAGTTCTGATTGAGGAGTTTATGGAGGGACAAGAGGCAAGCTTTTTTGCTATATCTGATGGTGTAAATATTTTACCCTTAATTGCTGCTCAAGATCACAAGCGCGCTTTCGATGGAGATAAAGGTCCCAATACAGGTGGAATGGGCGCTTATTCCCCTACACCAGTTTTTAACGATGAAATCCAGAAAGTAGTAATGAATAAGATAATTACTCCAACTGTAGAGGGTATGGCTGCTGATGGTACTCCATATGTAGGAATTTTATTTGCTGGACTTATGATAACAAATGAAGGGCCGAAACTAATAGAGTATAACGCACGTTTTGGTGACCCTGAGTGTCAGGTTTTGATGCGTCGCCTTGATTCAGATCTCATGGATATTTTTATTAAGGCAGAAGAAGGAAACCTTGGCGATATTAAAGAGCTTATTTGGTCTAATAAACCAACTGTAAATATTGTACTCGCCAATAAGGGATACCCAGGTAAATACAAAAATGGAAGCATCATAAAGGGTATAGATAAAGCAAACGAAAAAAATGAAATCGTTATATTTCATGCAGGAACAAAGCATAATGAATATAATAATATTTGTTCTGCAGGAGGGAGAGTTTTAAATGTAACATCACAAGCGGACACATTGAGCAAAGCGTTAGCGAGAGCCTACGAAGCAATTGATAATGATATTGAATGGGATGATGGATTTTGTCGTAGAGATATAGGTTACCAAGCAGTTCATTGAATTAAGTTAATAGTGTTTTTAGAGTTAAGTAATATTAAAAAGTGATTTAGCACCAATACAGTCCTTCTGGATTTGTTCCTTTAGGTCATCAAATGATGCAAACTTCTTTTCTGGTCTTATAAAACTCCTAAAACGCACTTGAAGATCTTGATCGTATAGATCACCGTTGAAATTGAAAATATGTACTTCAAGGAGGGTTGAATCACCTCCAACAGTGGGGCGTTTCCCAGCATTAGCGATAGAGGGCAACCAACTATTAGATCCAGACAGCTTAGCTTCCACACAATAAACGCCCAATTTAGGTCTTACTAAATCACCAAACTCTAAATTAGCTGTAGGAAAATTAATAGTTCGACCTAATTGTCGTCCCATCTTAACAATTCCATCCACTATCCATGGTCGCGATAACATATGTGCAGCGTGAAATACATCACCCGTTTTAATAGCATCTCTGATATTGGTGCTTCCATATTTTCCGTATATTTTATGTAGTCCTAGTGTATCCATTACTGTAACACCAATATTATATAACGCACAATTTTGTTTCATACTTTCGACATTACCACATCGATTTTTTCCGAATTTATAATCCTTGCCCACAACGACATGCCTTACACCTAACCCTTCATGTAATACTGATTTTACGAATTCTGCGTCACTCATGTCTCTAAGGTATTCATCAAAAGGAATTTCATAAAGTCTAGAGACATTCAAATTTCTCATTATTTCTGCACGTATTTTGGGGCTCATGAGACGAAATGGAGTAATACCTGGTTTAAAATACCTTATTGGGTGTGGGCGAAATAAACCTATACCCATTTTTAGGTCATGAATATTAGCAATTTCTATAGCTTTCGAAATAACAACTTGATGCCCCCTATGTAGACCATCAAAGTTTCCAAGAGCTATGACAGCATTTTTATCATCAATAGATAAATTTCTGTAATCATTTAGGGTTTTCACGTTATATTATTGGCCGTTTAGAAACGAATACGCCAGCATCCCCGCGACATATCTTGTTGCCATTTACTTCACAATAACATTTCATTTTTACACGCCCTGTTCTTAAATTTATTTCGGAAACTTCAGCTACTGCTGTTACCAGATCTCCAATAAAAGCTGGTTTTCGAAAACGTAAATTGAGCTCTACAAAGACAGCTCCAGGACCAGGCAAATCATTACCGAGTACAGCTGAGATAAAAGATGCGGATAAAGCTCCGTGCGCGATTCTCTGACCGAATTGGGTTGATGCCGCAAATTCAGCATTAACGTGAATAGGATTATTATCTCCTGTAATCTCAGCAAAAACATCGATCATATTTGCTGTTATCACCGATGTGGTTGATGACTTCATGCCTACCTGAAGGTCTTCTAAATAATATTTTATGTTATTATCCATAAAAACCATTTAACCTATCCTTTAAGATTTACCAAGCTAAATTAGAAGACATATATTTAGATAAAATACCGTTATTGCTTAATAGTAAAGACAGTTCTGCTTCTTTTTCACCATAAAGACCATCTTGTATAAACAGGCAATCATAATCTTGCTGCTGAGCACCTAGCAAATCAGTAAAAATGTTATCTCCAATGCAAAGTATACGGTCTTTAGGAGGAACATATCCAAGTAACTCTCTCATCCACGCTCTTGTAAGACTATATATTGGATCATGGGGCTTGCCAGCATAAATTACCTCTCCACCTATTTTTTCATATATTTTAGCGAGAGCTCCACCACACCAAACTATTTTGCCTCCAAATCTAACTTTTACGTCAGGGTTTGCACATAGGAATGGTAATGATCTATCTTTTGCTTCAGTTAATAATTTTAAGTAATCATCAGGCTTATCATCATCATCAAACATACCAGTACAGGATATAAAGCTTGCATGTTCTATGTCAGAAAAATGTAGGTCCATATCAGCATAAAGAACATCATCTCGATCAGGTCCTAATTTAAAAACAGGCCCAGGTGCACGCCTTGCTATTTCATTAATAATTGCATCACCTGAGGTAACCACCGCATCATAAAAGTCTCCAAGGACTCCAATAGAATCAAAAGCTCTTGGTATAGATATTGATGGCTTTGGAGAATTAGATATCAGGATAACCGGACCATTTTCGGAACGAAACAGCTCTAAAGCCTCTGTGGCTGGTTTGTAAGGAGAATTACCGTTATGAATAACGCCCCAAATGTCACAAAGTATCACATCGTAGTTTCCAGCTATTTGAGCTAGGCCTGAAATAGATTTAAAATTCGACATATTATAAATTCAACTAAAATAATGAGTTTTATAGCATTTTAACTTGTTAATTGCAGGGTAAGCCAATCTGCAACTAATGCTGGCTTCTCTGAACCTTCGATATCAACACTTACTTGATAAGTAATTAGAAAGTTACCTTCTTTTTTTTCTACAACTGACTTAAGAAAAAATCGCCCTCTAACTCTCGAACCATTCGGAACTGGTGCAAGAAACCTTATTTTTTCAAAACCATAGTTAATACCCATTTTTACACCTTCGATAACTAATCCAGAGGCTTCTGAAAAGTGTGAGAGTAAAGAAAGAGTCAAAAAGCCGTGAGCAATAGTTCCTCCAAAGGGAGTCTTTTCAGCAAGCTCTTTATTAACATGGATAAATTGTCGATCTTCAGTTACCTCAGCAAAAGTATCAATACGACCTTGATCAATTTCTAACCATTCACTAGTCCCAATCTCTGTTCCTACTAATGACTGAAGTTCAGATGGTGATGTTGTTTTCATTTCTATAACCCCGATTAATATTCATTACTAATGGCTACTTTATTCATATGATAGCTAGCGTCACCAAATAATTCTTGAAGCACTCTTATACGTTTCATAAAAAGTCCAATATCATATTCATCAGTCATACCTACACCTCCATGCATTTGAACACCTTCTTGAGATGCTAACTTTGCTACAGACCCTAATTTTGCCTTAGTCATTGCACAAATATCTTCAGAATTGTCATCATTTTTATCAAGGGCGGTTAAAGCGGCCATAACTGCAGACCGAGCATTTTCAATCTCACTGTAAAGGTGAGATGCGCGATGTTGTAAAGCTTGGAACTCACCAATTATTTTACCAAACTGTTTACGTTCTTTTATATATGCGACGGTCGATTCAAATGCTTGTGATCCTGCGCCTAATAGTTCGGCTGAAACAGCGGCTCTCCCTGCATTCAAAACCTTTCTCAAAATATGTTCACCATCATCAATGTTGCCAATTAATGCATCACCCGAAATTTCAACCTCATTAAAATCTACTCTTGCAGAATTTCTACTATCTAGCATAATAGTTCTTTCAGTAGATATACCATTTGTATTTGGATCAACAAGAAAAAGACTTGTAACCTCTGTGCCATCTTCTTGTGATCCTGTTTTCGCTGCCACTATAAGCGCGTCCGCAACATGCCCATCGACTACCATAGCTTTCGAACCATTTAATTTGAAACCATTTCCGGATCTTTCGGCTGTGGTGGTGATATTATCAGGATTGTGCTTTGCCCTTTCATCAAGAGCTAATGCTATAATAGCATCTCCAGATGAAATTTTAGGTAACCAACTTGACTTTTGATCATCTGATCCGCCCTCGCGAATTGCCGTTGCTGCTAATATCGCAGTTGAAAGGAAAGGAGAAGCAGATAAATTTCTACCCATTTGCTCTGCAATTATACCGCTGGCCATGAACCCCATATCAACCCCGCCATATTCTTCCTCTACAAGAACACCCGTAAAGCCCATTTCAGCCATTTCCTTCCAAAGAGCTTGGCTGAAGCCAATCTCATCTCTACTATCTCTTAATTTTCGTAATTCCTTAACTGGTGCCTTATCAGCAAAAAAGCCTTCTGCTGCATCTTGAAGTAAAGATTCGTCTTCGTTTAAAACTAAACCCATATCTAGTAACCCCTAATAGTTAGAATGAACTTTAAAATATTATTATGCGCCAGGAAGTTGAAGAATATGTTTCGAAATAATATTCAATTGGACTTCGGATGTTCCGCCTTCAATTGAATTACCCTTAGTTCGCAACCATGTTCTAGCAAGCTTACCATCGGATGACCTATCAGATTCCCACTCCAAACCATCGTGTCCAGTAGCATCCATCATGAGTTCATATTTACGCTTATTGAGTTCTGTACCATAATACTTTAACATTGAACTGTCAGCACCCAAAGAAGAACCCGCTTTGGCCTCAGCGAGTTTTCTGGTAAGTGTCATGCTAAAAGCCCATTCATCAATTTCTGTTTCAGCTATTTTTGAACGAAGCATAGTATCCGATAGTTTTCCATCATCTAAACCTAAAACAGTTGCTGCAAGCTCGTGTAATGGACGAGTTAGTGAACCTGCCACCTCATGTTGCCCACCAATCATTTCTCTTTCATGAGTTAAGAGGTACTTAGCAACATCCCAGCCTTTATCTTGTACTCCAACGAGGTTTTTCTTTTCAACTCTAACATCCTTAAAGAAAGTTTCACAAAATGGTGATCGACCTGATATTAACTTTATCGGTTTTGGTTCGACACCATCTGTTTTCATATCAAATAATACGAATGAAATTCCGTGATGTTTTTTTCCAGTGTTATCTGTTCTCACCAAGCAAAAGATCCAGTCAGCTTGATCAGCATAAGATGTCCAAACTTTTTGACCGTTTACAATGAAGTGGTCTCCCATATCCTCACATTTTGTAGCTAATGATGCCAAGTCAGAACCAGCTGCGGGCTCTGAATAGCCTTGACACCAACGGATTTCCCCTCGCGCAACAGGTGGAAGATGCTCTTTCTTTTGGTCTTCCGTTCCAAATTTTAAAAGCGCAGGGCCCAACATCCAAATACCAAAGCTATCTAATGGCGACCTGGCGCCTATGCGCTTCATCTCTTTTTTTATGACCATTTCTTCAGCCCTACTAAGGCCTGCTCCACCATACTCCACAGGCCAAGTGGGAACAGTCCAACCCTTTTTAGCCATTAACTCCATCCATATCTTTTGTGCTTTTGACTGAAACTCCCACTCACGCCCCCCCCAGCAAATATCTTTATCTGATGTTATTGGCTGACGCATTTCATCTGGACAATTGTCTTCCAGCCAAGTTCTAACCTCCAGAGAAAAAGCTTTTAAGTTGGTCATAATTTAGTCCTTTTAATTATATGCATATAGTTGCATATACTTTATAAGGGCATTGGTAAAGACAAACCCGCAAAATGACGCAATTAGCGAGAAACAAATGCAAACTTTCAACACAGTACCTGACATACGTATAGAATTTGGAGGTGCTTCGAATTTAGCAAACCACCTTGAAGGTTTAGGTAAAAGTAAAAGAGTAGTAATTATAACAGACAAGGGGGTCAGTAATTTAGGGTTAATTTCAAAAGGTCTTACCTCTCTTGAATCTAAGGGTTACTCTGTAATGGTTTATAATGAAGTTGTAGCAGACCCACCAGAAGAAATGGTTTTGAATGCTATTGAAAGGATTAAAGAATTTAACCCTGGAGTTGTAATAGGTTTTGGAGGGGGCTCACCTATGGATACAGCTAAAGTCATAGCTCATTTATGTATTGATGGAACGAATATTAAGGATCTTTATGGTGTAAATAAAGCAAATAACCACCGGCTGCCACTTATCCTAATTCCTACAACTGCAGGTACTGGTTCTGAAGTTACAAATGTAGCTATTATAACAACTGGATCCACTTCAAAGGAGGCCATTGTTGCCAATAGCCTCTATGCGGACAGAGTTTTACTCGATGCAAAACTTACACTGGGTTTACCAAAGCAGATAACCGCAGCAACTGGTATTGATGCTATGGTTCACGCAATTGAAGCATACACATCAGTAATTAAAAAGAATCCATTGTCCGATACTTTCGCCATTGCCGCATTACGGAAATTACAATCCGCAATAATACCTGCATGCATTGATGGGAATAATCTGGAAGCGAGAAATCAAATGCTATTAGGAGCAATGTTAGCTGGTCAAGCTTTTACGAACGCACCAGTGGGGGCTGTGCATGGCTTAGCTTATCCACTGGGCGGGTTTTTTCATATTCCCCACGGGCTATCAAACGCATTGGTTTTAACTGAAGTTATGGAATACAATTTACCAAAAGCAAATCATTGGTATGGACAGATTGCCAGGGAACTAAAAGTTGGTGAAACAGGAATGGATTTAATAAAAGAAATGAAGCGTATAAAAGATGAAACAGGTGTTCCGCAAACGTTGTCCGAGGTTGGAATACCTGCAAATGCAATTCCCGATATGGCCAAAGACGCGATGAGTAAGACCCGAGTGCTGAGAAACAATCCTGTCAAAATGACATATGATGCTGCGGTAAGTATCTATGAAAGGATCTTATGAAAAGACCTTCCACCCCTAAAAAAGATATTTATAAATACTTCATCAGAATTAAAACAAGGTGGAATGATAATGATAGCTACGGGCACGTTAATAATGCTATATATCATGAGTATATGGACACAGTAGTTAATAACTTTCTGATTGAGCATAAAATTACTAATTCTAGCGAAAGTTCACCAATTGGGTTTGTGGTATCAAATTCATGCACCTACTTTCGGCCCGTCAAGTATCCAGATACTCTAAACATAGGCTTGCGCATAATAAAAATTGGGAAATCAAGCGTTACTTATGATGTCGGAATCTTTAAAAATAATGAATCTGAAGCATCAGCGAGAGGTACTTATGTGCATGTGTATGTAGACAAAAAAATGAAAAAACCTATTTGCATTTCAGATAAAATGAAAAATAAACTCAATAAAATCAGTTATTTATCAAACTAAAATAATGCAATTCACTAGACAATAATATAAATTAATTATAAGGATTAATAAATGACAGAAATATCTGGAAAGGTTGCCTTTGTAACTGGCGCGGCATCGGGCATAGGCTTAGCTTTAACAAAGTCACTATTAGATCATGGGGCAAAAGTAATGATGTCCGACATCAACGAAGAATTACTGACTACAGAATTTAAATCATTAAATAGCACTGATGTCGCAATGACGGTTTGCGATGTATCCAAACCAAATTCTGTGAGTGAGGCAGCAGAGCAGACCGTTAAAACCTTCTCTAAGGTTCATCATATATTTAACAATGCTGGTGTATCACTAGCTGGCTACCCAGGAAAAATAGCACTAGAAGACTGGAAATGGATTACTAATATCAATTTAATGGGAGTGGTTCATTGTGTAGAAAAATTCTTACCTCTTATGCTATCGCATGGTGAACCGGCTCACATAACCAATACCGCCAGTATGGCCGGTCATGTTGCAGCAAGTGGAATGGGACCATACTTTGCAACCAAGTATGCAGTTGTAGGTTACAGTGAAGCTTTAAAAATAGAACTAGAAACTAAAAATATCGGAGTTAGCTGCTTATGCCCAACTTGGGTTAAAAGTAATATTCACAATACCGCATCAAAAAGCCCAGTAGCAGGTAAAAATGATGTATATAAAAAATCAAAGTCATATGAAATAGTTAAAGCATTAATTGAAAATGGAATGGATGCTGAGGTTTATGCTGAGTTGTGCATTAAAGGAATACAGTCAAATAGACTTCACATATTTAATGACCCATTAGCAAGAGAAGCTATGACAGAGCGGCATAAACTTTTGCAGAAAGACTATGAGCAAAACCTAACTGATCTCGCAATATAATTTAAACCCTTCAAAAACAGGTAAGTCTAAAGTCTTATTAGCTGGGGTATGGATTTTCGAAGTTCGTATTTAAGTACCTTACCAGTACCTCCACGTGGTAATTCATCCATTATATGCAAATATTTCGGTTTTTTATAGTTAGCTAATTTAGCATCAAGATGATCAAGTATTTCCTCAAGCGTTAGTGTTTTATTTTTTTTAGGAACTGCACAAACACAACCTGTTTCTCCGTACTTTTCATGCCTTACGCCTATAACAGCTACTTCATGAATTTGAGGCATAGCATATAAAAGGTTTTCGACCTCAGCCGGATAAACGTTTTCACCTCCTGAAATATACATGTCCTTGAGGCGGTCTTCTATGAAAACAAAACCATCTGAGTCCATTCGTCCTATATCTCCTGTTCGGAACCATCCATCGACAAAACTTTTTTTATTTGCCTCGGGATTCCTCCAATACCCTGGTGTAACAGCATTTCCTTTGAACCATATTTCCCCCGATATATTATGAGCACATGTGTTCCCATTGTGATCAACAATACGAACTCTGGTATGCATCAGTGGTTTACCTGCGGATCCAATCATTTGTGGTATATGTTCTTTACTCAAAAATGTACCGCCAGCTGCAGTCTCTGTAAGTCCGTATCCTTCTTGAATTATTACACCTTTTTCCAACCACCACTCACAAAGAGGCACTGGAACAGTTTCTGCTCCGCATAGTGCTGTAATGAGTCTTGAGAAATCTATATTATCAATTTCAGGGTTTTCTTTCATGGCATTATAAGCTGCCGGCACCATGAATATCAAATTTATGCCAAGGGATGGGTCATTAATAGCATTCAGAGTCGCAGAGGGATCAAACATACGCATAATGACACAAGTTCCCCCTACAGCAATACTTGGTAATGCAGTTACATTTAAACCGCCTATATGAAATAAAGGCATATTATTTAAAGATACCTGGTGTGGGCCAGTATCAGGAAGTCGTGCTGTAGAAGAAATCGTAAACTCTAACATACCATGGGTGATTATTACACCCTTAGGCATACCAGTAGTACCAGATGAATACATCAGCAAGCACTGATCTTCGTACGATTGTTTAGTGAATTCATATATGGGTTTTGCAGAGCTTATCTCGCGCTCATAGCTACTGTCACCCCCTAAACCATCAGTATCAATCCAATGAGGTACATTAGTAAGCAATTTAGTTTCTTTTCCTACGTTCTCAAATGGCTTGTCAACCAAAACCAAAGAAGCCTCTGAGTCATTAAGTATGTAAGCTAATTCATTTGGAGTAAGACGGAAGTTTAATGCTAAGCATACGGCTCCTATACGCCAGCAACCAAAGATTAACTCCATCACATCGGTTGTGTTAAGACAAAGAAAAGCAACCCTATCCCCAGGTTTTATTCCCTTTGACTTTAAGAAACCTGATACCCTCGCTACGCGCTCATGTGTTTCCTGATAAGAAAAATTCCTTTTACTCATAAGGTCGATCATCGCAGTTTTGTCAGGCGTATTTTTGGCGTGATATTCAATCCAATCGCGAGCTTCGAGAGACATACATCTTCCTTATTTTTTTTAATACAGGCTTAACCTTACAGTCCATAAAAATAGTTGCAACTAGATGTATTGATTAGAGTGTGGATTTTTCTAATTACTGACTGATTGACGACTTGTCAGATACACATTAAGCGGATCACATGACTTTTACTGTTGCAGCGTTATATCATTTTACGAGTTTACTTGATTATAAAAACCTTAAATCACCACTATCTGATATGTGTGAACTTTTAGAAATAAAAGGAACAATACTTTTAGCTTCTGAGGGAATCAACGGCACAGTGGCAGGCACTGATATTGCTGTAATACAATTAATTGAATATCTGCGAAAAGACAAACGCCTAAAAAATTTAGAATATAAATTATCAAAATCCAGAGAAATGCCTTTCTACAGAATGAAGGTCAGATTGAAAAAAGAAATTGTAACGATGGGGGTTGCGGGTGTCGATCCAAATCGCGTTGTAGGAACTTATGTCGAACCTAAAAACTGGAATAACCTAATCAACGATCCCGATGTTATATTGATTGATACAAGAAATGATTATGAAGTTGAGATTGGTACTTTTAAAGGGGCTATAAACCCAGACACGAGTAACTTCAGGGAGTTCCCTGCATGGGTACAGGATAATCGTGAAAAATTAGAAAATAAAAAAATAGCAATGTTTTGTACTGGAGGAATACGGTGCGAAAAAGCAAGTTCATACATGAAAGAAAATGGATTTAATGATGTTTACCATTTAAAAGGAGGCATACTAAAATACTTAGAAACTCAGCCGCAAAAAGAAAGTTTATGGAAAGGCGATTGCTTTGTCTTTGATCAACGCGTTGCGGTTAAGCATGCACTCAAAGAGTCAGATTACGATCAATGTTTCGCATGCAGATACCCCATAACTATTGAAGACAAAAATTCTCCTAAATACACTAAAGGAATATCATGTCCTAAGTGCCATGATAGTCTGACTAAAGAAAAACAAGAAAGTTTCGCAGAGAGACAAAAACAAATAAACCTGTCTAAATTGCGTGGGGAAACCCACATTGGACAAAAAAATAATTAATGAATATTTTATGGTCTTTCAGACGTTGTCCCTACGCAATGAGGGCAAGAATGGCACTTTTTCTCAGTGAAATAAATTATGAACATAGAGAAATTAAATTAAATAATAAACCAGTCGAATTTATTTCACTTTCCTCCTCACAAACTGTGCCAGTATTTGTTACTGAAAAGGGTAAAATTATAGAAGAAAGTTTAGACATAATGGAATGGTCTTTAAATCGCAACGATCCACTAAACTTATTGGATTGTGACTATTTAGAATCTAACTTATTAATAAAAAAGAATGATACTTATTTTAAGTATCACCTAGATAGGTATAAATATGCAAGCCGATATGAAACTGAAGCTTCTCGTAACTCCATAAATATAATGCATAGAAATAAGGCAGAAAAATTCATAGAAATGTGTGAAAGAAAACTATCAAATGGAAACAACCTTTTGCACATGAGGCAAACGATAGCTGATTTAGCAATTTTTCCATTTATTCGTCAATTTTCCAATGTTGAACCAAATTGGTGGAAAAACTCTAAATACAAAAAAACAATAAAATGGCTCGATGAATGCCTAGAGTCGGACTTATTCAACAAAATAATGGATAAACACTCTATTTGGAAACCATAACAAATATAAATCTGTAATAACCTGCAATTATAAGCAATAAAATTTGACATATATTTTCATATTAGCATGATTAATAATAAGAATCATTGGGGAGATTCGAAAATCATATGAAACCAACGAATACCAACAATCCAGATTATTTTCATAAAGTAGTTGATTGCCAATGGGCTTGTCCAGCGCATACTCCAGTTCCGACTTATATTCGCCAGATTGCTCAAGGCGATTATACTGGTGCTTACTTAACTAACAGGGAGTCAAATGTTTTTCCTGGTGTTCTAGGTCGTGTATGTGATCGTCCATGTGAGCCAGCATGCCGTAGAGGTAGGGTCGAAGAAAAGCCAGTAGCGATTTGCCGTTTAAAAAGGGTAGCGGCTGATCATAGAGATGATATAAAAAAATACTTACCAAAAAAACCTTTAGTTATGAATGGGAAAAAAATTGCACTCATAGGAGCAGGACCTGCATCTTTCACTGTTGCAAATGATTTAGCCCCGCTGGGGTATCAATGTACAATTTTTGAGAAGCTCTCGAAACCTGGAGGCTTAATGCGGTCCAATATTCCAGCTTTTAGATTGCCTGAAGAAGTATTAACAGAAGAATTAAACTATATTCTTGATATGGGTGTTGAACTAAAATTAGATACTCCGATTAAAAGTATGAAATCATTATTAGATGAGGGATATGACTCAATTTTTGTTGGCTCTGGAGCTCCAAAGGGTAAAGACCTCAATTTACCCAATCGATGGGATGATAAAGATCATATCCATATTGGTATTAATTGGCTTGAAGAAGTAGCTTTCGAGCACACTAAAACAGTAGGAGATAATGTTCTAATAATTGGTGTAGGAAACACAGCTATGGACTGCTGCAGAACCTCTCTTCGACTGGGAGCTAAATCAGTTAAAGTAATGGGAAGAAAACCCCGGTCATACTTTAAAGCTTCTAAATGGGAAGTTGAGGATGCTGAGGAAGAAAATGTAGAAATTATAGTTAACCATTCACCAGAAGCTTTTATAACACAAGATGGCCGTTTAACCGGTATGCTTTTCTCAGTCATGAAGCATAATTTTGATAACGATGGTAATATTATAAATAGTCAACCAATAGAAAAAGTTACTATACCATGTGATGATGTTATTTTAGCAATAGGTCAAGAGAATGCATTTCCTTGGATAGAGCTTGAAACAGGAATTAAATTTGATAAGTGGAGTGTGCCAATTATTGATAAGAAAACTTTCGAGTCAACAAAAAAGGGTGTATTTTTCGGTGGGGACTCCGCATTTGGTCCCAAAAATATAATATGGGCGGTAGAACATGGTCATCAAGCGGCTATTTCGATTCATAACTATTGTCGTGGTGTCTCATTAGAACAAAGAGTATTAAATAAGATTGAATTGAAATCGACTAAAATGGGTATGTTTGAGTGGAGTTACTCCAACTCCTTTGACGGGTCAGAACGAAGAAAGATGGAACACCTTGATTTAGTTAAGCGTTTTTCAAAACTTAATATCGAAGTAGAAATTGGATTTTCTCCAGAACAAATAGCGACCGAGGTCCAAAGGTGTCTGAACTGCGATATACAAACTGTATTTGATGCACCAAAGTGCACAGAGTGTGATGCATGCATAGATATTTGCCCTGTTGAGTGCCTCTCAATAACTGAAAATACAAATAATGAAGAGATACTCAGAGAAAGTTTAAATTTCGATAGAAATGAATTTGATCAATCACTATTTATTTCCGAAGAATTAAAATTTACCAATCGTATAATGGTTAAAGATGAAAATATCTGTTTGCATTGTGGATTATGTGCTGAAAGGTGCCCTACCGCTGCTTGGGACATGTCTGAAGGAATAGTTAAAATACATCATGCCGGTACTCAGGACCAAAATTACACCTCGGAAATTGCCGAATGATGAATGAATATCCAGGAATTAGACTGAATGATTTTGTAATTAAAATTGGAACAGTCAATGGTACAGGTTCTGCATCAGCCAATGAATTACTCATGAAAACTATATTTCGGATGGGTGTGCCAGTAGTAGGAAAAAATATATTTCCATCTAATATTCAAGGGCTGCCAACTTGGTACGAGATACGCGTAACGGGTGATGGGCATGCTGGACGTTCTGGCGATGTTGATATAATGGTCGCTATGAACCCCGAAAGCTATGAGCGTGACCTAAATAGTATTTCGAGTGGAGGCGTACTCATATATGATAGTACTTGGCCAAGACCTCACTTCATGAATCGGTCCGACATAACTGTAATCGGCATTCCCCTGTCAAGCCTTTGCAATGCAGAATTTGAAGTGGCGAGATCCAGAATACTTATGAAGAATATGGCATATGTTGGAGCTGTAGCAGCTATTATTGGACTTGATATGTCTATAATACAAAATCTAATTAATGAAACATTCGAAAAGAAAAAGAAATTAATTCCTGCCAATATCAAGGCAGTGGATTTAGGTTTTAACTACATAAATGATAACAAATTAAACAATAAGAAATTCTTTATTAAAGCACTTAATAAAACGTCCAATAAAATAATGATTGACGGAAACACTGCCGCTGGGCTTGGAGCAGTATATGCGGGGGCAACATTTGGTTCTTGGTATCCAATCACCCCATCAACATCATTAATGGATAGTTTCTCAAAATACTGTAACATATATAGAAAACATCCTAAAACTAATGAAAATTTATATTGCATTATTCAAGCTGAAGATGAACTATCCGCCGCTGGTATGGCAATGGGTGCAGCTTGGAATGGAGCCAGAGCATTTACCCCTACATCAGGTGCTGGCATATCACTTATGAGTGAATTTATAGGTTTTGCCTACTATGCCGAAGTTGGACTCGTTTATTTTGATATTCAACGCGTTGGTCCTTCAACGGGAATGCCGACCAGAACACAGCAATGCGATATAAATCTCACTGCATATGCAAGTCACGGGGACACAAAACATATAGTCCTATACCCAGCTCATCCTGGAGAATGCTTCACAATGTCAGCACAAGCTTTTGATTTAGCCGAAAGGTTTCAAACACCAGTATTTTTTCTATCTGATTTAGATATAGGAATGAATGATTGGATGGTTGATGAGTTGGAATGGGAAGAAAACTACACTCCCGATAGAGGAAAAATAATGACCTCAAAACAACTGGCTGATATAGAGGTTTACAGCAGATATTTAGATATAGACGGAGACTACATACCCTATAGAACATTACCAGGAACTGACCCAAAAGGTGCTTACTTCCTCAGGGGCTCTGGACATAATAAATATGGCAAATATACTGAAATAAGCGCAGAGTATAAAGAAGTTGTAGATAGGCTTTTACTAAAATGGAAAAGTGCAGCACCATTCACCCCACAACCCATTGTATTCAAAAGTCAAAAAAAGACTAATTACGGTGTTATTGCTATAGGAAGTTCTGATGGCGCTGTACGCGAAGCATGCATTAACCTAGAAAAACAGGGGGTATATATTGATTACATGAGGATTCGGTCATTTCCTTTTGCAGACTCTGTTGAAGAATTCATTATTGAACACGACTTAGTCTTTATTGTTGAACAAAACCGAGATGCACAGTTAATGAATTTACTACTCACTGAAACAAATGTGCCACGAGAAAATTTAGTTTCCGTTAAATACTATGCAGGTCAACCTCTAAATTATAAATTTGTATATGAAGCGTTATTCAAAGAAATAATGGCTAATTCAAAAAATAAGAAGACAGCATGACTTCATTTATAAAACCACGGATTAACCGGAAAACTGCCCCCACCAATAAAATTGGTTTAACAAGGCAAGATTATGATGGTACCATGTCGACTTTGTGTGCTGGATGCGGACATGATAGCGTTACGGCAGCACTAGCTCGAGCTTTTTTCGAATTATCAATTCAGCCCCATAAAGTAGCAAAAATTTCTGGGATAGGTTGCTCCTCAAAAACAACATCCTACCTCCTTAAAGAAGCACACGGTGCAAATACTGTACATGGACGAATGCCTTCATTCGCCACGGGAGCTATGGCAGCGAATAACTCATTAACTTATTTTGGGGTATCTGGAGATGGGGATAGTCTTTCTATTGGAATAGGGCAAATGATACATGCCATGCGTAGAAATACAGATATGCTCTATGTATTGGAAAACAATGGAGTGTACGGCCTGACTAAGGGCCAGTTTTCGGCTTCAGCTGATATCGGATCGGTGGCAAAAAAAGGGACAGTAAATGATCAACCGCCTATTGATCCTTGCGCATTGGGTTTATCTGTTGGAGCGGGTTTTATTGCACGATCATTTTCAGGCGATAGAAAGCAATTAGTGCAACTAATTAGAGCTGGGTTAATGCACAAAGGTTTTGCTTTAATCGATGTAATATCACCATGTGTAAGCTTCAATGATCACAAAGGTTCAACAAAGTCATATGAACATACTTACAAATATTATAATAAATTTGTGCATGCTGATTACATACCACCAGAAGAAGAAATTAAAACGGCTTACAATGCGGGTGAATCAATGCCAATAACTCTCCATGATGGTGGGGAAATTGTCCTTCGTAAACTAGATGCAGATTATAACCCGAAAGATAGAGCCTCAGCATTTTCTAAAATTATAAACAATAAGATAAAGGAGATAGCAACAGGCTTAATATATATTAATGAAAACCTAGCCGATATGGCAGAACAAAACAATCTAGAGGCGAGACCTCTTAACCAGATACCATATAAAGAGTTAAACCCTGGATCAGATAATTTAAAAGAGATACAGAAATCATTCCGTTAGTAAATTATATCAATTTAGCTAAATGCAGTTATCAACAAAGCACATGACACAACATCTTGTAATAAAAATTACTCGAGCTAGCCTTAACTATAAAGATTCGTAAATTACGATATCACAACAGGTTTTAAAATGAGTTATGCCGACGATAAATTCTTGCGACCAAAGCAGTCTTTAAGGAGTCTGGATCTCCTAAGGGAGAACCCTTTAGACGTCTTTAGTAGACTATCCATAGCTGAGGGTTATGAAAACGAGAGAGTTGACCTAAATGAATTACATATAGCGCTAAATGGACTATGGTGTGATCATAATGTTTCTATAACATGGAATTCAGCATCAGAACAATTACAAATATTTCTTATATTCGAAAGTAGAACTATTGGGGGAAGGTCTGATAATATCTGCAGATTAATATCACTTTTAAACGAAAGACTTTCATCGGGTCATTTTGATTATTGGGATAAAAATAAATCGCTCGTATACCGTGACTCCATATCCCTACGTGGTGGCGCCAATTTAAAAACAGAACAAGCAATGGATATGATTGCTCTAGCACTAGATGCAGCAGAACGCGGTTACCCGGCATGCCAGTACGTTATATGGGCAGGTAAATCTCCAGAAGATGCGCTAACATCAGCATTAGTTGATTTAGAGTCTAATAAGTAAATAATGAGAAATAGAACACATTTGATAATAGGCGCCGGTAAAATGGGCGGCGCCCTCATAAAGGGTTGGATTCTCTCAGAAATCATAACCCCTGAACAACTCTTAATAATAGACCCCTACCCCAGTGAAGAGGCAAATAAAGCAATAAAAGCAGGCGCTTTACACTTAAAAACACCTAATAATAAATTACAAGATGTACAAACAACCATACTGGCTATAAAACCACAAAAAATAAATGAACTGTCCAATGGTTTATCTAAATACTTACCTCAAGATTCACTAATTATTTCAATTTTAGCAGGAACTAAAATTGAAAAATTACAAGGAGTATTTAATAACCATGCTATAGTTAGGGCAATGCCAAATACACCTTCTTCTATTGCAAAGGGTATAACTGGTTTCGTAAAAAATTCTAAAGTCAACAACAATCAAACACTAGAGGTAATGAAACTTTTTCAGGCTTTAGGGAAAGTATATGAGCTTAATAATGAAACTCACATTAATACTATAACCGGCATTTCGGGCTCTGGACCAGCTTATCTATTTTACTTTATTGAAGTACTAGAGAGGGCTGCTATTGAACACGGCCTTCCTGAAGAATTTGCTGCAATTTTTGCACGCGAAACAATAATTGGCTCTGCAGCTTTGCTAGAAAATTCGAATGATACTCCTGCTAAACTTAGGCAAAATGTAACTTCTCCCAAAGGAACTACTGAAGCAGCACTTAAGATTTTAATGAAAAAAAATGGATTAGAACAATTAATTCACGAAACTGTTAATGCAGCAATTAAGAGATCAAAAAATTTAGAATAAACTAAATAGGAATTCGCAAAACTGCTTTCACACCTCCCATTTTACTATCATATAGCCTTAAAGAACCTCCATGGTTTTGAGCTATATCTCTAGCTATTGAAAGCCCTAACCCAACACCTTCAATGTTTTGATTTCTTGAATTATCCAATCTATGGAATGGCTTGAAAGCTAATTTCCTCTTACTTCTTGGAATTCCTTTGCCATCATCCTCAATTGATATTAATAAATTTTCGGAAGGCTTTGATATTGTTATACGGCAGTTTTGTGCATATTTAAGGGCATTTTCGATTAGATTTATTAATACACGTTCAATGGCTTTCGGACGTACAGACGCTGTAATTTCTGTTGGCGCGATTAGTTGAATATTGGTTAACTTCATTTTATTTATTAAATTCTGAATAAAATTATAAATATTAATTACTTCTAACTTTTCTCCTTCAAGGCCTCGCGCAAAATCCAAATAAGCCTCAAGCATAGACTCCATATCGATGATGTCTTGTTTAGCTGCTCTGTTCTCCTCAGAGTTATCTTGCAGACTCAAATGTAATTTTAACCGCGTTAAGGGTGTTCTCAAATCATGGGATACACCTGCCAGCATGGTTGTTCTTTGCTCTATATGCCTTTTGATGCGACCCCGCATCTTAAGAAATGACTGACCTGCTAACCTCACTTCCGAAGCCCCCGATGGCCGAAAATTATACTTGTCTTCCCCACGGCCAAAAGCATCTGCAGCACTAGCCAATTCAGAAATAGGGGTGGCTTGATTTCTAATAAAATAAATTGAAACTAACGAAAGCAAAATAGTCGCCATAACCAACCAAAAAATAAATACATACCCCAATGGAGCGAACACTCTTTCTCGGGCAGCAATAAATCTTAAAACTCCTTTATCAACTTTTACTCTTATATCTATATGATTTGGGTATCTTGTTGTATCAAACCAAAAATTTTCTATTAAACTATTGTTTAATGAGCGGCTTAATGTTTTATCTAAATTAGAAAAAAATGAATTCTGCCTGGTAGTCGGCAATTCATCGCCCAGTTCAAGTGCAACAGATAACTCCATCTTTGGCCGTAATAAATTTTCTAATTTTTCAACTTGCTCTAAAGTAGGGTTTTGATTGTAAAGCTGCACTGCAACTGAAATGTCTGCAGCCACAGAGTCTGATAAGTTAGAGGTAACTTGGTCCCAGTGAACATTAAAAAAGAAGTAAACAACTGCTATTTGCATTATAGTAATTGGAAGCATTATAATAAGAAGAGCACGTCCAAATAGACTCGTTGGCAAATATTTATTTATAGTTTTTTTCATTAAGGGCTTTCTACAACTAACCGATAGCCAATACCACGAACGGTAACCAAATATTCAGGAATAGAAGGATTATTTTCTATTTTTTGACGAAGACGTATAATTTGTATATCTACCGCCCTCTCAGACTTAGCCCCTATCTCGGTCGACAGTGCGTGACGAGTGACTACTCCACCATTTTTTCTTGATAAGATATCAAGCAATTTAACTTCACTACTTGTTAGGTGAACAGCCACGTGATTTCTGAAAAGCTTAGACAATTCATGGTTATAAGAAAACGGACCAAAATTCACTTTGGGACCAACTGCGGTTGAGGCGAGCCTTTTGAATATTGACTCAATTCTTAAAACTAACTCTTCAGGTTCGAAAGGTTTAGAAATATAATCATCAGCCCCTGCCCTTAAGCCTTCAATACGGCTATTAACATCGCCTTTAGCTGTTAATAAAATTATAGGAATATCATTATGTTGACGCAATTTTCGTGTGAATTCAAAACCAGTTTCCTCTGGCATCATTACATCCAAAATAAGCAAATCGAAACAAAGGCCATTCATCTTTGCTCTAGCATGTTCAGCACTCTTGCATTCTGACACACGGAAGCCAGATTTCACAAGGTATGTTTTTAATAACTTGCGAATACGATTATCATCATCAACTACTAGAATGTGAATATCACTTCTATGTGAATTTAGTATATTTTTATTCAAAATACTTCCTATCCAAATGAATCGTTATTGACATCGGTGCTATCCTGTCGAGAATGGCTCTTAAATTAGATCCTAGCAAGTAGGTACATCAATAAAGGTTATTGGAATGATTACTAAAGCATATCATGATAGAGATGGAAAAATTTGGTTTGACGGTAAATTTGTTGATTGGCGGGACTCTAAAGTTCACATACTCACACACTCACTTCATTATGGTTCAGCGGTTTTTGAGGGTAATAGGGCATACGAGGGCAAAATTTTTCGCTTGGAAGATCATACTAATCGTTTGATAAAGTCCGCTAAGTTAATGGGATATGAAATTCCTTATTCAGCAAGTGAAATAAATAAAGCATGTATAGAAACCCTAAGAATTTCCGGTTTGTCCGATGCATATATGCGACCTGTCGCATGGCGTGGATCAGAAATGATGGGTGTAGCATCAAAAAATAATAATATTCACCTGGCAATCGCCTGTTGGTTTTGGGGTAATTATTTCGAAGACAAAATGAAAGGTATAAGACTATGCATTGCGGATTGGAAACGTCCTGCTCCTGACACTATACCATGTAAATCAAAAGGTGCTGGTCTATATATGATATGCACGCTTTCAAAAGACTCAGCTAATTCAAAAGGTTTCGATGATGCCTTAATGTTTGATTACAAGGGCCGTGTAGCAGAGTGTACAGGCGCACACATATTCTTTGTTAGGGGAACAGAAATTCATACACCAACTTGCGACAACCTTCTTGATGGCATTACCCACAACACTATTTTAAAACTTGCTCGAAAGAGAGGTTACACAGTTTTTGAACGTGATATTTACCCATCAGAAATGTCTCATTTTGATGAGTGCTTTGTAACAGGCACAGCAGCTGAAGTTACCCCAGTAAGAGAAATAGATGGAATATATTACAAACCTGGGGAGGTCTGCCACGCACTATCATCAGATTACGACTCCATTGTAAGAAAAAATGCATCCTTTGAAAAATTTTAATTCTTTAAACCGTGTTTAAAGTAAATAGCAGCTGTCCATAACGATAGAACAGATGAAAACCATAATGAAAGTATTCCAGCTACCCCATTAAGACTTGTAGAACCTTTTAAGGGGCCTTCAAAGTTATGGTTTGCAAAAAAACTTGCTAAAAGTATGATTGCTAAAAACTCAAAAGCTGTTTTCCATTTAGCTAATTTTGTTGGAGGTAGCAAAACACCACTATTTGAAGCATATTCGCGTATTCCAGATACTAAAATATCTCTAAATATTATTACAATAGCAGGAATTAAAATAATCATATTTCCCTGCGCGATTATACAATATGAAATTAAACAACCAGCAACTAATAATTTATCCGCAATAGGGTCAATCATTCGTCCAAAACCGCTCTCCAACTTCCATTTCCGTGCGATATACCCATCAAGGAAATCAGATATAAAAGCATATGCTAGGCAAGAATAGATGATGGTTTTATTGCTCAAATCATCAAAACCAAACCTAAAACCAATTAAACTCATAATTATAATTGGAATCAATAAGATGCGAGATATAGTTAAAATATTTGGTATTCTTGAAAATATGTAATTATTTCTTTTATCAGATTTAAATATCATAATTCTTATTCCATATTAATTTTAATCATTAAAGTAGTCAAAAATTTCCTGAGCTAACTTTATACTAATTCCTTCAACTTGTACCAATTCATCAAACGCAGCAGACTTTATAGCTCTTGCTGAACCAAAGTGTGATAGTAAAGCTTTTTTTCTCATTGCCCCCACGCCATCAATATTATCCAGTGGACTTGAAGTCATTTGTTTCTTTCTTCGTGACCTATGAGTGCCTATGGCAAATCTATGGGCTTCATCACGTAAACGCTGTAAATAATATAATACCGGGGTTTTAGGGGGCAATGTAAATGGGTCTCGGCCATTCATGAAAAAAGTTTCTCTCCCAGCATTTCTGTCAGGGCCTTTCGCAATAGCAACTAAGGTTATTCGATCGAGAACACCAAGGTCTTTGAGGACATTACTTACAACACTCAATTGCCCTTTTCCTCCATCAATTAATATTAAATCAGGCCAATTAAGCTGAGGCTTATTTACTAACCTAGTAAACCTTCGCCTAAAGACTTCTCCCATCATTGCGTAATCATCTCCGGGAGACATTTTTTCATCTTTAATATTGAAGGTCCTGTATTCTTTTTTATCAAAACCACTTTGCCCTGAAACTATAAAAGCTCCTATAGCATTAGTCCCTTGGATGTGACTATTGTCATAAACTTCAATACGCTCAGGAAAACGTTCTAATTTTAATGTATTTCTTAGCTCCAACAATAGAGCTTTTTGAGAAGCACTTTCTGACACCTTTCGTGCAAGGGCTTGTTGAGCATTATTTAAGGCCTTATCCACCATAAGTTTTTTTTCACCTCTTTGTGGTAAATGAATAGAAACTTTAGAACCTGCTCTTTCGCCAAGGCCAGATTGCAAAAGAAACTTATTAGGAAGCTCTTTATTAACATATATATTTTTAGGAATTGGCTTATTCATATAAAATTGAGCTATAAAGGCATCTAATACTTCCTCTGATTCATCGTCTAAAGTATGACGAGGAAAATAAGATTTATTTCCCCAGTTTTGGCCCGCTCTAAAGAAAAAAACCTGGACACAGCTTTGATTGCTGTCTGTATGGATAGCGAATATATCAGCCTCAGAGAATGTCCTGGGGTTTATACCATTATCTTTTCCTGTAACTTGGGTTATTGCATGAATACGATCCCTATACTCAGCAGCTTTTTCATAATTCTGGGCACATGAGGCTTCGGACATTTTCTTTTGCAATTTTTTTTTCAATGCAACTGAGCGACCAGATAGAAAATCATCTGCATCTTTGATTAATTGAGAGTAATCTTCTGGGTCTATTTCGCCTGTACAAGGCGCAGAGCAACGTTTTATTTGGTACAACAAGCAAGGGCGGGTTCGGGATTCATATGTTGAATCTGAACAATTTCTTAAGCGAAATGCGCGCTGAATAGTATCTAATGTTCTATTAACGGCTGAGACACTCGCAAATGGTCCATAATAGTCACCTTTATTTTTTTTAGCTCCTCTATGTTTTTTTATTTGCGCAGCAGAGTGATCCTTTCGAACCAAAATATAGGGAAACGACTTATCATCACGCAATAAAATATTATACCTTGGTTTTAGTTTTTTTATTAAACTGGCCTCTAGCAACAAGGCTTCCGTCTCTGATCCACAAATAACAAACTCCATATCATGAGTGGCTCTAATCATTCTTTGAATACGAACTGGGTGCCTATTATAACTGGTGTAAGCACTAACACGGTTTTTTAGATTTTTAGCTTTTCCAACATATAACAAATTTCCATGCTCATCAAACATCCGGTAAACACCTGGCTTCTTTTGCAATCGGGACACAAAGTCTTTGATTAGCTCAGTACCATTCAGTTCTGTATCAGTGGCAGAGTTAGGCATATCTAGGTAATTGGAAAATTAAGCACAAGAGATATAGGGAGTACGGTGTATATCATAGTCTGATCAATTAAACCTTACTTTTCAATGAATTGATATTTTTTTCCCAATTTTTACCATCAAATTCGATTGTGTTTTCTATTTTCAATGTTCCTTTTTTTACACACCTGAAATTTATACTATATTTATTAGGATGTGACCTTGGCTGGTAGAATGCCTTAACTCCACATTCCGTGCAAAACATGTGCTCTGCTTTACCAGATCCGAACCTATAACTTTTTAAAAAATTTTCGCCGCTCAATAAAGTAAAATTTTTATGAGGAATAAAGATATGTTGAAATCCTAATGCATTACATATTGAGCAGTTACAAATAGTGAGAGATGTAATTGAGGGCGCTTTAAACATAAATCGAATTTTTCCACAGTGGCACTCACCTTTATGATTGATCATTTGCTTCACCGACAATAAATCAGATAGGTATTTTCTGTTCCAGATTGTAAAAAAAAACTTAACATACGCCCATTACTCAAGTAACACTAACTGTATGTATGAAAGTAAAGTTACAATCAAGTATAACAAACAAAATGACAGTTAATGTTTGTCAATTATATCTAATTACACCCCCTCAAATAAAAGATGTTAATTTATTTTGTTTAAACTTGGAGGCGGCTCTGTCTGCTGCACCTGTAAGCTGCTTGCAAATAAGGCTGAAAAAAGAAAATAATGAATGTGAAGATGACGTTATAATTTTGAGCTTATTTAATAAAATTAAACCTATTTGTGATAAATATGGGACGCTCATAATAATAAATGATAATCCGTATGTTGCAAAAAAAGCTAGAGCAGACGGAGTACATTTAGGGCAGAAAGATGCTGACTACTCCCATGCAAGAGAGCTATTGGGACACGAAGCTATTATCGGCATAACTTGTCATAACTCTAAAGAATTAGCTTTTAAGGCTGTTTCTTCAGGGGCAGATTATGTTGCCTTTGGAGCATTTTACAGCTCGGAAACAAAATATATAAAACACAAAGCTAATATGGAGATACTAGAATGGTGGCAAGAAGCAATGGAAATTCCATGTGTAGCCATTGGCGGCATAGATATTTCAAATGTAGAAAATATCATAAAAGCTGGAGCAGACTTTATCGCATTGTCAAATGCAATATGGTCAAATTCGGAAGATATAGCATCAGTTGTCTCGCAATTATCGCAGCTGTGTCATCAGCATATTCATTAGACAAAAATTCAGAAATTAAGCCTATTTCTCAAAATCAGACTGAATCTGAAATATACTATAGGTTATCTTTAAAAGCCTATGAAAATAAAGATTATATCAAGGCAATAGAATTAGCGAGACTATCGTATAAATATGGATCGATAGAGTCAGCTGTAATATTAGGAGAAATATTTAGAAAATCAAATCCGCCAATTAGGAGTTTCACAGAAGCTAAAAAATGGTACTTATTGGCAGCAAGAGCCAATGATGCAGATGCGCTATTGGCTCTTGGTGAGATGGCATTACTGGAACAAGCAGATCTTACTTTAAATGATGCACTAATATATTTCACAAAAGCAACAGATATGGGTCATACTGATGCTATGATAGCGCTATCTGAAATTTTTTTGAAAGGTATCGGAGTTGACATTGATAGACCACTATCACTTAATTTTTTACATAAAGCTTCAAATGGATTCAATAACGAAGCTACAAAATTATTAGGCGATAGATATATTAATATTGACGCTGATAAAGCTCTTAAATTTTATGAATTAGCAGCTAATGCTGGGCATATAGAAGCTGCATATATCACAGGAATTATGTACGCAGAAGGCTTAAATGGTTTACCCAATATAACTCAAGCTTCTAAATATTTAAAACAATCAGCTGATGCTAATTATGCAGCTGCTCAAGCAGATTATGGATTATTAATTTACCAAAAAAAGACAAAACCAGCACCCGCGAGAGGTTACACCTATTGGTTTAGGAAAGCAGCTTATGGAGGAGATAAGGAAGGTCAGTTTCTCTATGCCTTCATATTAGCAAAAGGTGAAGGTGTTCAGCGCAATTTTCAGGACTCTTATTACTGGCTTATTAAATCAGGGAAAAGTGGTAATAGTTCATATGATATGGATAGAGAAAAATTAAAAAGCAGTCTTGAGAGCATTTTAACAAAAGAAGAAAAACAAAAGGTAAAAATGCTTATTTCTCAGGGAGATGTCATTAATAAATAAACTATTTATCGTACCCAGGGTTTAACCTAGATAGTTTCCGCATAAGTCCTGGCCACACTAGATTGTCACCCATTCCAGGAACAAAAGCAGCGGCCCCTTGGGCATAAACTTTATTAGCCATTTCTCGTGACTGCTCAGAAAGCTCACCTTCGTTTCCAACCGATTGCGCAAGTATTTGGGCTTTGCATGCATTTTCCAGAAAATACATCCTCAGAAAAGCGACGCCGCAAGTCGGTCCTAATGTTAATGTTCCATGATTACGTAACATTAATAAGTTTTTAGAGCCTAGATTTTCTACAATTCTCTCTCTCTCATCAAGCTCGAGAGCTATTCCCTCGTAATCATGATAAGCTAAATCATCAAATACTTGCATCGCCATTTGCGAATATCTTCTTAAGCCTTTTTTTTGAGCAGATACCGCCATTCCGTATGGTGTATGTACATGTATTACACATCCAGCATCTTCCCGCGCTAAGTGCACAGCAGAGTGTATTGTAAAACCTGCAGGATTAATAAAATAGCTCGTATCTTGACATATTGCACCATTCATATCAATTTTAACCAATGATGATGCTGTTATCTCTTCAAACATTAAACCGTAGGGGTTTATTAAAAAGCGGTGTTCACCATTCTCATCTGGTAAACGTGCGGAAATATGAGTAAAAACTAAATCCGTCCAGCCATATATAGCACATAATCTGTATGTGGCTGCTAGCTGAGACCTTATAGCCCATTCCTCTGCACTGACTAAACTTTTTAAACTTGGAATTTTAGTAGGGCATGGAATAGAAAATCCACTATCAACATGTAAGGCTGAAGAATTGTTAGGTTTCATATATTAGCTCATATAATTAATAACTGATGTTATCAAATCACAATAAAATCTAATTCTCAAGAATAAGTATCAAATATTACAAACTTTTTAGTATGTATTTATTTTTTTCTTGTTAAATTGATAGACCTAGTGAAGTCATTTGGCTATTGCATCCTAGAAGGAATGACTTGAATGGTCACTAAAATAATATTGAGGTTGAAACTTGCCTGATACAAAAAACATTAAAGCAATCAAATTACTGATGCTGGCTATACCAGTAATGTTTTACAACATAGCGAATGCTCAGGTTAATACTTCTGCCGGAGAAGCATCGGTCTTAACTGATGAATTTACAAATAATCCTTTTCAAGATCCTGATATAATTTACCTAGAAGCAGATTCACTAATTAATAATGAAAACGATGGTGTATTAATAGCATCCGGCCAGGTAATTGGTAAATATCAAGAAAGAACTTTAAGAGCAGAAAAAGTAGTATACACACTTGCCACTGGCGTGGTTATTGCAAGTGGAAACGTAGTGCTAATTGACCCTAATGGTTCAACACAATATGCAAGCAAACTAGAGCTTTCTAATGAACTCGAAACTGGCACTGCTACTGATTTTACAGCTCGTCAGGTTGGAAACGGTTTAACATCTGCAGCTTTTGCGACAAGAACAGAAAATGGAGAGATAGAGCTTTATAATGCTTACTACACCGCCTGCAAGCTATGTAAGGAGAAAGGTAAGACTAAAAAGCCCTCTTGGCGCATAAAGGCTCGAAAAGTCAGGCAAGATAAAAAAACACGAACTTTTCGTTATAATAGCGCCTTACTAGAAATTGGAGGGTTACCTCTTTTTTGGACACCATATCTAGCTCACCCAGACCCTAGTGCGGAGAGGTCTAGTGGTTTCTTGACTCCATTCGTTGGCGTAACTTCAAGCAAAGGGTTTAATATAAGAGCACCTTATTATTGGGCAATTAATGAATACACAGAAGCAACACTTACTCCTAATCTATATCAAAACGTAAACCCAATGATGAAGTATCAATTTATTCGTAAATTTAATACCGGCGCGTTGAGTGTTGACGGCAGCCTTACCTACTCAAGTTTTTTCGATCGTGATGGAAATGAATTTAATCCAGACGACTTTCAAAATCCTTCTCAAGTACCAACGGGAAAGAAATTACGCTCACATACTTTTATAAAAGGGTTGTTTTCTCCCAGCAAAACATGGAGCTATGGTTTTGGACTAGAACTATCTTCTGATGACGATTACTTAAACCGTTACAATCTAGAGGAAGCATCTGAAAGGTTTGGGGTTTATAATCCTGTTGGCAGAAGGAATACATCACAAGCTTTTATTGTTGGTCAACAAGAGGATTTTCGATTTTCCGCCTCAACAGTTGGTTATCAGGATTTAAGGTCCAATTTCATAGAAAACGTAGGAACAGGTTTAATAACTGTTAGTGAACCAGACGATCGGGAGTTACCTATTCTTGCACCAAAAATCGAAGTTGAAAAATATTGGACAGATCCAATTTTTAAAGGACGTATAAAGGGGTATGGTGATCTTACAGCTCTCACTCGCGACATAGGCAATAACTACCTTAGGGGAACAGCAGGCATTGATTACAGTAAAAATACAGTCACCGCTGTAGGACTAGAACTAAAAACCTTTTTAAATAGTAGATATGATTTCTATAAAATAAAACCTGAGGACAAAACAAATGCAAACTATGACAGTATCGAATTTCAAAGAAACTTGGGTCAGGTCGGATTTGATGCAAGATATCCGTTTATCAAACGCGGGAAAAATATAAACTTAATTGTAGAGCCACGCGTTCAACTTACAAACAGTTTTGGTAGCTCAAAGCTTAGTAAGTTTCAAGCATACCAAGATTCTTCAATGATTACATCAATTAACCCTACAGAAATAAACTATTTATCAACTCAACAGGATGGGCAAGATATTGATTTAACAGCAAGTTTATTATGGCAAAGTAATAAATCCACAGGCTTTGATTTTTGGGAATCAGGACTTAGAGCAGATATCGGAGCCTCACTTATTGCTGATGCAGGAAATAGTAGTGCACAATTATTTATAGGAAGAAGTTACGCAGAAAATTCAGAGAATGATTTTTCGGAAGGCTCTGGTTTATTTAACAAAAAATCGGACATAGTCAGCAATCTTGAATTAGATATTAACAAAAACCTATCGATTGTTACCAGGGTTCGGTATGATGACAATAAAAATAAATTACGCCGTTTGGACTCTTCACTAAATTATAGAAGCAAATATATAAATACTAATTTACGTTATTATAGATTAAACTCCTCAATAAACTCAAACTTTAACAACGGGGCACCTAATCAAGAGGTAAATGGAGATATAAATATAAATATAAGTAAAAATTGGAGTCTAGGGTATTCAGCGGCACGTGATATCGATTTAAAAATTATGCGAAATCAGAGATTTAGCGTGAAATTTAATGACGACTGTACATTGGTCGAAGTTTTTTATGCAAAGAATAATTTTAACTCTGCATCCTTTACTAATGTCACAAGAAATACTTCAGGGCTTGGGATAAGAATTTCATTACTTACACTCGGAAGTATGAATTAGAAAAAAATTGATTAGCCAACAAAGGATTTTTCAACGACAAACTCAGCTGGAGTCGAGTTTGACCCCTCCGAAAGACCAAACTGCTTCATTAAGTTAGCTGTGTCGTCAATCATATCTTTTGAACCACATATCATAGCTCTATCTTTATCAGCATGCATCTTATGCAATCCTATCTCTTTGAACAACCCCCCCGACTTTATTAAATCTGTTATACGGCCATTTATAGGATGTTCTTCACGAGTTAATGTAGTGAGGTGAAGCAGTTTACCATTCACCATATCCCCCACTAATGGGTCGTTTTTAATATTTTCTATTAATTGTATACCATAAGATAGCTCACTTTTTTGCCTGCACGTATGGGTCAATATCACTCGTTCATAGCGCTCATATATATCTGGATCTCTTATGAGTGAAGCAAAAGGAGCTATGCCAGTTCCAGTTGAGAACATATATAGATTTTTGCCAGGCAGAAGAGCATCTAATACCAATGTGCCAACTGGCTTTCTGCTTAACAAGATAGTGTCACCTTTCTTAATTTTTTGCAAACGAGATGTAAGTGGTCCATTGGCAACTTTAATTGAATAAAACTCAAGCTCGTCAGCCCAAGATGGACTTGCCACTGAGTAAGCTCTCATTATTGGTTTTTTTTGAGCCTCAATTTTAGGCAAACCAATCATAACAAATTCACCAGATCTAAATCTGAAGCTTGTAGGACGACTAATGGTAAATCTGAACAACCTATCAGTGTAATGCTCAACTGATAAAACTGTTTCTTCTGTAGGTAAATTAGACATTCAAGTATCCATATTTAGTTTCTGAGTTATTTATAAAAAAAGAGATTTAATACATCCTTTATCTTCAATATAGCTTTAATACAAAATATAAATTACACCAACTATCCATTAGATAAGTTGAACTTTTAGCAGCAATCGTTAGATAGAAGATATGGACATTACATCTAAAGAAATTAACTTCTCAAAGAAATTAAAGTCAGAGTGGGATAAACTTGCTTTGAAGGGTCTAAATGGATCCACTATTGAAGATATAACAAGAAAAACAGACGATAATATCATTAGGGGACCCCTATCAACTTCTAACGACATTGGTTCTGAAATTAAAATCTTGCAAAAGGGAACAATACCACACCTTGAAGGAAGATCATGGCATATAACTGCGGTTGTATATGGCCCTGATATTAATTACGCTAATAAACAAGCTTTAGTTGATCTCCAAGGCGGTGCAAGTGCGTTACGTTTACAATTAAGTGCAAAAGCATTAAACATCAAAAGTAATAATGAACTTAGTCGTTTATTAAACAGCATACATACAGAATATGTTCCTATTGTTTTAACTCCAAACAACTCACTAAATAATATCAATTTATTTGAAAAATTTCAAAAATCACCTATTTATCTAGGTTTAGACCCGCTCACGCATAATTTAGAAAGCGTACTTCCCAACCTGCCTGAAAATTGGCGAGGCATTACCATAAATTCGGCTAAAGTTCACAACGATGGAGGAACTGAAGTTCAGGAATTAGCACATTTTGCTTCATCTGTAGCTTATTGCTTTCGCACTTTTGGTAATAATATATTCAAGCATCTTAATGTAGAGCTTTGTACAAATCAGGATGCACATTTAAGTATAGCAAAGCTCAGGGCAGCTCGGGCGATATATTCAAATATAACAAGAGAATTTGGCGTTGAAGATACTTCTTTAACTATTCACTCAACCTCCTCTAGACGAATGATGCAAAAAATTGATGTATGGTCAAATATGCTGCGTTTAATGAGCGCGGGTTTCGGCTCAGTAGTTGGTGGTGCCGACTTTATCACAACATTTCCTTATACAGATCCAATTGGTCTACCAACGAAAATGGCGCATAGAGTTTCAAGAAATATGCAGATCATGATGATGGAAGAAAGTCATTTAGGCCTTGTTAATGACCCTGCTCATGGAAGCTTTTTCCATGAGCGTATGACACATGCGCTGACTGATAAGGCCTGGAGTGAATTTCAAACCATTGAGAGTGAGGGAGGGATTGAAAATTTAAGCAGATTTCAACAAAGGGTTAAAAAATCTTCTGAGGAGCGACTATTACAAAATGAACCAATATTGGGAGTAACACTTCATGCAGATGAAACTATTCCTACTCCTGAAATAAGGGGTTTATAGCATGGTACCTGATTTTACTAAAATAAAAATTAATACTTCTGATTTTGAATACTCAAATAACGTTACCTGGGTAGCCCCAGAAGGAATAGAAATTAAAAAAGCATATGAAAAAGCAGATGTAGAACATATTAAACACCTTAATGGGCTACCTGGTATATCTCCTTACATGAGAGGCCCCTACCCTACAATGTATATTCAAAGGCCTTGGACAATCCGTCAATATGCCGGTTTCTCTACAGCCGAAGACTCAAATGCTTTTTATAGACGCAATCTGTCTTCTGGGCAAAAGGGTTTATCTGTAGCTTTTGACCTAGCAACTCATAGGGGATATGACTCCGACCATCCTAGAGTATCAAGCGATGTAGGAATGGCAGGTGTAGCTATAGACTCAATCTATGACATGAGGGTTTTATTTGATAAAATCCCTTTGGATAAAATGTCGGTATCCATGACAATGAATGGTGCAGTATTGCCTATTCTTGCTTTATATATAGCCGCAGCAGAGGAGAAAGGTATAGATCAAAAATTACTCACAGGTACAATTCAAAATGACATATTAAAAGAATTCATGGTAAGAAACACATATATATACCCGCCTAAACCTAGCATGCGAATTATATCTGATATCTTCAAACACACTTCCGGAAATATGCCAAAATTCAATTCGATCTCTATTTCTGGCTATCACATGCAAGAAGCTGGAGCATCAGCCGACATTGAATTAGGATATACCCTAGCAGATGGTTTAGAATACATCCGGACAGGTGTGGCTGCCGGTATGGACATTGATACATTTGCACCGCGTTTATCTTTCTTTTGGGCGATTGGAATGAACTATTTTATGGAGGTGGCCAAACTTCGCGCTGCGCGGTTACTATGGTCAGAACTATTAAAGCCTTTCAATCCAAAAAACCCTAAATCATCTATGCTTCGAACCCACTGTCAAACGTCCGGATGGTCATTAACGGCCCAAGATGTCTACAACAATGTAGGAAGAACTCACATAGAAGCTATGGCAGCTGTGGATGGACATACTCAAAGCTTACACACTAACTCATTGGATGAGGCATTAGCTCTACCCACTGATTTCTCAGCAAGAATAGCCAGAAACACTCAAATATTTCTGCAAACGGAAGGTAAGCACTGCGATCAGATAGACCCTTGGGGCGGAAGCTATTATGTCGAGAAACTTACTAATGATTTAGCTAAAAGAGCACTTATTCATATCAATGAAATAGAATCAATGGGGGGAATGGCATCAGCTATAGAGGCTGGAATACCAAAACTTAGAATAGAAGAATCAGCTACAAAAGTCCAAGCAAGAATTGATAGTAAATCTCAATCTGTAGTTGGTGTTAATAAATACCTTTCCTCAGAAAAAGATAATATTCCTATTTTAAAAGTAGATAATGAAAAAGTTAGAGAGGGTCAATTAAAGCGGCTTGAGCAGCTAAAAGCTGATAGAGACATGAAAATAACCCTGGAAACCCTTGATGCTCTTACTAAATCAGCCGAAACTGGAGAAGGTAATTTATTAGAGCTAGCCATAAACGCTGCTCGCGCAAAAGCTACAGTTGGTGAGATGTCATATGCTTTGGAAAAAGTTTGGGGTCGATATGAAGCTTCCCCCACTGGAGTTAAAAATATTTACACGAATGCATTTGACCCAAGCTGCGAGAGCCTAAATCAAGCAAAAGTTCGAGTTAAAGTGTTCAAAGAACTCGAGGGAAGGTCCCCACGGATTCTCATAGCAAAAATGGGGCAAGATGGACATGATAGGGGACAAAAAGTTGTAGCGACAGCTTTTCAAGATATAGGTTTCGAAGTGATCACAGGACCTTTATTTCAAACACCTAAAGAAGCAGCAGTAATGGGGATTGAAAATAATGTCGATATAATCGCAGCAAGCTCTTTAGCAGCTGGACATCTAAATTTAATTCCAAGTCTTAAGTCTGAACTTGATGACAAAGGAAGTAAAGATATCATGATCATTGTCGGAGGTGTTATTCCTCCTGACGATATCCCCACTCTAAAAGGGATGGGGGCAAAGGCTGTATTTCCTCCTGGCACCAATATTCCTGAAGCTGCACTAGAAGTTCTTGAAATTATGAATATGAGGCTAAGTCAGGGGTCCTAACCCTAATCGACAAGCCGTAAGAACTCTGCTCTTTGTTCTGGTTGATGAAATTTACCTGAAAGTGCAGAACTTATCATTTTATGTGGCGTTCTTATACCTCGCATACTCATACATAAATGCTCACCTTTCGCCATAACTGCTACATCATCGGTGCCCAGTATCACTTTTACATGATTAGCTATATCAGAAACTAGCTGCTCTTGTAGTGTAAGCTTATGGGCGTGTTTGTGAGCAATGCGGGCAAACTTAGATAAACCCAAGACTTTGTCATCAGCAATGTAAGCTATCGATATGTCACACCAGAATGGCAACATATGGTGTTCACACATGGACCATACTTTCATACCTGTAACCGCAACCATTTGATTGTGCTTAACTGCACTGAACGTGGTATCTAACTTACCCGCATCATATTCAACAAACTCTTGCCAAAAATCAGCTATTCTTCTTGGTGTCTCAATAAGGCCCTCTCTTTTGGGGTCTTCTCCAAGGGCCTCCAAAAGCTCTTCAACTAAAAGTTTAACTTTATTGTAATTTATTTTTCTTGGAGGTTCGTTATAGCGTGAAGGCATTAATATCTCTTTCAAATGTTGGGTGTAACTAACTTGATAACATTACAGACTGGTGATGTAATCTCGAATAACTTCTACTCTTTTGCGATTAACACCTCTATCAGAATATCCAACCCTTGAGGAAGAACGAACCTCCCAAGTCTGAATCTCGCTTTGTCTAAATTCCACATCATCAACAAATTTAAATATCTTGGACATGTAAGTGGCTGATAAATAAGTTTCTGTTTCAGAAGTTATGATACCTCCAGAATTAGTTACAGCACGTTTAATTTCATTAAGGTTGCCATTCAATGGTTTAACCTTCTTTTCGGGCTGGGTATCAAACTCTGAAGAGACACCATTAGGTGATGAATTTAAACCAGCTAATCTCCCATCTTTTAATCCTATTGCTTCGCCCTTTTGAGATTTTAAACCAAGTAAAAAAAAGCTTAAAACAATAAAACCAAACCCAAAAAAAATAAATTTCATTTTTTCATCCATTCAAAATGTGCGATATGTACTCATCATACCAGGTTGGACCAGTCAAGGTTTGAAAAAAACCATTGTGACCGCCTTTACTAGTAATTATACGGTTTGCGTTAATATTTAGTTCAAGTTTTTCTATATCTTCATGAGGTATTATTCCGTCATCCGCTGATGTAATAACACTTATTGGAATAGGGCATGTTTTTAAATCGTGAGCATCAACTCTGTAGGCATCAAAGTAAGATTTTATACTAGGAAATTCTGTATATTGCGCCATGATTTTTTTTGTCATTGACATTACAGAATTATCAGAAAAAATATCGTTAAAGTTATATAAATTAGGAAAAAACTTTTGTTTTTTACGCAGAGAATTTTTCCATTTTTTCAAAAAATATTTTTTGTAAAAGTAATTACCATCAACTAATGGGGCTGCAGACCACGGGTCGACAACAGGACTTATAGCAAATATATGCTTTAAGTTTTTTATTGATAAGTCACGAAGACTTCTTGCGATTCTAAGACTGAAATTTCCGCCGAGAGAAAAACCAACTATATAAACAGGTATTTCTCCTGAAAAAGCTGCAGCTTGCTTTACAGCATCAAAAACCTCATTGAAGTTAGTGGATAAAAATATCCCTGAATTTAAATTTTGAGTGTCACCATGATCGCGATAGTTCAGTCGAAAAACAGATGAACCTTGGTTAAATAAATAATTGCCGCACGAAACAACATAACTACTATCTTGGGACCCCTCCCATCCATGTAAAAAAATAACTAGTGATTTATTTTGTGAACTTTTTGAATAACTAGCTTTTAATCTAACATTATCCTCACAGGTCAAAATGATAGTTTCTGCAGCTTTCAACATTTTATTATTGCCGCGTTTTCTATATTTGAATGAGGCTAATGAAGTCTGAATCAAGGGTGAAGAAAGCCATATGGGCGGCTTAAACGGCTTCAGATTATAATCTTTTACTTTGTTTCTCATATTACAGAATTATCATAATTCAACAGAAATAAATTAAAACTTTATTCAGTTTTAAATTCCATAATTACGTCATCAACAGCAAGGTTATCTCCTGCTTTTACATTAACCTTATTAACTATACCTTGCTTTTCAGCTCGGAGAGTGTTTTCCATTTTCATGGCTTCAACAACTGCCAAAGCTTGCCCGTCTTGTATCTCTTGCCCTTCCTCTACAAGCAGTGAAACTATTACGCCCGGCATGGGGCATAAAAGTAAATTGGATGTATCTGGTTCGGTTTTCTCAAGCATAAATTCTGACAACTCTGCCCCCCGTGGAGTTCTTACAGAAACTTTAAATTCACAACCACGGTGCCATACCTTATACCCTTCAGATATTTTCTTAGCTATAAAATTAAATTTACAATTATCAATAAATGCTTTCACAAGTTGTTGACCTGGCTTCCAACTTGTTAAGACTTCCATGTCTAATGTATCAAGTTCTCCATTAGGATCTTTTATTGAAATAGTTCTTAGACCTTCTTCACCATTAATATCTGCAGTATATTTAGCACCATCTATCTCAACTGACCATAAATCTGGAACATGGCGCTCATGATTAGGCAGTGCACCTGATATATCAGCTGCTCGATGCTCGCTAATATCGTGCATTAATGCACAAACAGCCACTATTCGTCTCGTATAAGCATTGCTAATTTCTGCCCCTGCAAACCCATCAGGGTACTCTTCAGGTATAAATGCAGTCGTAATATCGCCACTTACGAAACGATCATGTTCATATACAGCCTGCAGAAAGGGTATATTATGTCCTATCCCTTCCAGCTCAAAAACATCCAATGCGTCTTTCATAGTATCAATAGCAATATTCCTATCCGCACCCCATGTACAAAGCTTAGCAATCATGGGATCGTAATACATAGAAATTTCTCCCCCTTCGAATACTCCAGTATCATTACGTATAGCATGATCACCCCAAACACCTTCAGCAGGAGGACGATATCGTTTAAGCCTACCAATAGAAGGTAAAAAATTCCGGTAGGGATCTTCTGCATATATACGCGACTCCATAGCCCAACCAGAAAGCTCTATGCTTTCCTGAGTAGAAGAAAGAACATCTCCGTTAGCAGACTTTATCATCTGTTCGACAAGGTCAATACCAGTTATAAGTTCTGTTACTGGGTGCTCGACTTGTAATCGTGTATTCATTTCCAGGAAGTAAAAATTCTTATTTTTATCAACTATAAACTCAACAGTACCTGCAGAGTCATAATTTACTTCTTTTGCCAATGCCACTGATTCTAATCCCATGGCTTCTCTTGTTTTTTCATCCAGAAATGGCGAAGGAGCTTCTTCAATAACTTTTTGATTTCTACGTTGTATTGAACACTCTCTCTCTCCCAAATAAATTACATTTCCATGTTTATCCCCTAACACTTGAATTTCAATATGCCTTGGTTGTTCAATAAATTTTTCAATAAAAATTCTATCATCGCCAAAGCTATTTGCAGCTTCATTTTTTGATGATTGATATCCTTCACGGGCCTCTGTGTCATTCCATGCTATTCTCATACCTTTACCACCCCCACCGGCAGATGCTTTTATCATTACTGGATATCCAATTTCCTTAGAAATTTTAATTGCTTCATCCGCACTCTCTATCAGTCCCATATGGCCAGGCACGCAAGAGACCCCTGCATTAATCGCTAATTTTTTTGAAGTAATTTTATCGCCCATAGATGTGATGGCGTGAGCATTAGGGCCTATAAAAGTGATATTTCTATCTGCAAGTCTCTTGGCAAATTCTGCATTCTCAGATAAAAATCCGTATCCGGGATGCACAGCATCTGAACCTGTTTCTGCTATAGCTTTTAAAATCTTATCCATAACTAAGTAAGACTGATTGACTGGAGAAGCGCCGATGTAAAAGCTTTCATCTGCCATATCAACATGAAGGGCATTTTTATCCGCATCTGAAAAAATGGAAACAGTTTTAATTCCCATTTTTTTTGCTGTCTTGATCACGCGGCATGCAATTTCACCACGGTTTGCTATAAGTATTTTTTTAATCATTTATTTAACTTCCGATAAGATCATTATAGTCTGAAAATATTCAATCAATCTCAAATAATATTAAAGAGGTAAATTACCATGTTTTTTCCATGGATTTTTTAATTCTTTATCTTTCAGCAGTGCAAAAGCTCTGTTAACACGTTTTCTGGTAGAATTCGGCTGAATTACTTCATCTATATATCCTAATTCAGCAGCTCGGAATGGACTTAAAAACTTTTTTTCATAATCATTGATGTGCTTATCTATCTTATCGTTATCACCCTGGTCGCTACGGTGTAGAATTTCTACAGCTCCCTTAGCGCCCATTACAGCTATTTGTGCTGTAGGCCAGGCATAGTTTATGTCACCTCGTAAATGTTTTGGCGCCATTACACAATAAGCACCTCCATACGCCTTTCGGGTAATAACTGTGACCTTAGGTACGGTTGCTTCACCGAATGCATATAGTAATTTTGCACCATGCTTTATGGACCCCCCAAACTCTTGGCTTGTTCCAGGCAAGAAACCAGGTACATCGACTAAAGTTAAAATCGGTATATCAAAAGCGTCACAAAACCTTACATGTCGAGCTGCTTTGCGTGATGCATCACTATCCAAACAACCTGCAAGCACCATCGGCTGATTGGCTACAACTCCTACTGTCTGTCCCTCAAGGCGAATAAAACCGCACAGTATATTTTTGGCAAAATCTCTTTGAATCTCGAAAAAATCTCCTTCGTCTGCAATTTTTTCAACTAACTCATGCATATCATATGGTATGTTGGGATTTTCAGGAACAATAGTATCCAGACTTTCATCAATGCGGTCATGTTTATCATAAAATTTTCGTACAGGTGATCCCGTCCGGTTATTGAGAGGTAAAAAATCAAACAACCTTCTGATCTCAGCAAGTGTCTCTAAGTCATTGTCAAAGGCACCATCCGCCACTGATGATTTCGTTGTGTGGGTTTTTGCTCCTCCCAGCTCTTCAGCGGTAACAATTTCATTTGTGACTGTTTTAAGAACATCTGGACCTGTCAAAAACATATAAGAACTGTCTCTAACCATAAAAATAAAATCCGTTAGAGCTGGTGAGTAAACAGCACCGCCTGCACTTGGTCCCATAATAACTGAGATCTGAGGTACAACACCTGAAGCTAAAATATTATTTTGAAAAACGTCTGTATACCCAGCTAACGCCTCAACACCCTCTTGAATTCGGGCGCCACCTGAGTCGTTAAGGCCAATAATTGGAGATCTATTTTTAATCGCCATTTCTTGTACTTTGCAAATTTTCTGTGCATGTGTTTTAGAAAGAGAACCGCCGAAGACAGTAAAGTCTTGAGCATATACAAATGTCTTTCTACCATTAATTGTACCCCAACCCGTTACTACACCATCTCCTGGAAAGTGAGTTTTATCCATACCGAAATCCACGGAACGGTGCTTCACAAACATATCAAACTCTTCGAAACTATCCGGGTCAAGCAATAGCTCAAGACGTTCTCGGGCTGTCAATTTTCCTTTATTGTGTTGCGCTTCAATTCGCTTGACTCCGCCGCCAAGTCTAGCTTCATCGCGTCGTAACTGCAATTGATCTAAAATATCACTCAAACCTAAACCCCTTCAAATAAGTACGGTAACTGCGCACCCTACAAATAGGAACGCATGGGTCAACCCTGATTTAGTATAAATAAATAATCATTTATTTTAAAAAGTCCTTAATTTGACATTTAACTCTATCTATTAACCAGACATTGTCTTAATGGTGAGGCCAACCGAAGTATAAATCTATTTAAAACCTGAATGCGTATTAGTGTCATGAAATTTAGCAGATCCTACATCACAGCTTTTGCTTCCATTACCCTGATAATAAGCTGGTTCTTATTCAATAGCTTTAAATCCCAAAATATAGAATTTCAGCCTACAGAAACAATTAAGACAGAACAAATTCCAACAGTCTTAGTTAAAAATAGCTACGCTTCTAATCACGAAGTAAATTACAAAATATTCGGTCGAACAGAAGCTAACAGAGTGGTCACTTTGAAAGCTGAAACTTCAGGTTTGGTTATAAACACACCATCTAAAGAGGGGCAGATCTTGGATACAGGCCAAATTGTTTGCCGATTACAAACAGATGCGCGCAAAGCAAGACTAGACCAAGCAAAAGCATTACTCGAATTGCGAAGATTTGACCTTAAAACTACAGAAGCGCTTGTTGCGAAGGGCTTTAAGTCTAAAATACAACTTAAATCCCAGATGGCAGAAGTAGATGTTGCAACCGCTAATGTTAAGCAATCTCAGATTGAACTTGGTAATGTAAACATTCGCAATCAATTCAATGGTATTTTATTAAAACAAATAGCTGAAATTGGTGACTATCTATTACCCGGGCAATCGTGCGCTACAGTTATTGAACTCAACCCATTAATCGTAGTTGTAGAACTGACTGAACAGCAAGTTGAGAAAGTTCAGCTTGATCAAAATGCTGAAATTGAATTACTATCTGGTAACACCCTAACTGGTATGATTAGTTATATAGAACCGGTATCCAACGCTGCAACTAGAACTTTTAGAACTGAAATCGAAGTAGATAACAGTGATTATAAACTCAGAGGGGGCTTGACTGCATCTGTCAGTATTAAATCTGAAATAGTTAAAGCCCACTTGATACCATCAAAAATATTAACTTTAAATACATCCGGTGAGATTAGTGTTCGTTATGTAAATACAGATAATTCCGTAGGTCTATCTGTTGTCAATCAAATAGATGAAGAACCCAACGGCATCTGGGTCACTGGGCTTCCTGATGAGGCATTGATAATAATAGATGGCCAAGACTATGTATCGGTTGGATCAATAGTCGAACCAAAATTTACAAATTCGAAAAATATTTAGAATGGGCTCTCTCGTGGGTATAGTAGGGTTCTCGATCAAGAACTGGCGCATGGTTATTGGAATAATGGTATTTGCAGTCTTAGGCGGGATACTAGCTCTGGATCGTCTTCCTATGGATGCAGAGCCCGATATTCCTGTACCATTTGTTACCGTGCAAGTTGTTTTACCGGGTATATCACCCGAAGACTCTGAACGATTGCTAGTTAAGCCAATGGAAACAGAAATTAAATCCATAGAAGGCGTTAAACAAATAAACTCAACTGCAGCTACAAATGTGGCTAGATAACAATTGAATTTGAGATATCTCATAACCTAGACAAAGCACTCACAGATGTAATTGAAAAAGTTGATCGCGCTCGTGCAGATTTCCCAAGAGAAGCGCGTGAACCATTAATAGAAGAGGTATCTACATCTACTTTGCCTATATTAGTGGTAAACTTGTGGGGCGATGCTCCCGAAAGAGAGTTGCAGAAACGTGCAAAAGAAATTCAATCTCGCCTTGAAAGCCTAGCTGAAGTACTTGAAGCAAAGATATCAGGTGAAAGAATCGATGTTCTGGAGGCTATTATAGATCCTTCAAAATCAGAGAGTTTAAATATAACCATCGACGAAATATCTTTAGCAGTTAACAGAAATAACAGCTTAGTGCCCGCTGGGGCACTACAAACTAATAACGGAAAATTTAACATTAAGGTTCCGGGACTTATCGAAAGCAATAATGACTTATCAAATATCGTTATTAGGCGGAATCAAAACAACAGCATTATCCGAATGAGTGATATTGCAAAGGTTCGAAGCGGTTATAAGGATGCTCAAAACATAGCAAGGTTTAATAAACGGAACTCAGTGTCTTTGGAGATATCTAAACGTCAAGGAGAAAATATTCTCGATACATCTGAGAAAGTACAGAAACTTGTTAACTCGATAACCAATGGCCCTGACTGGCCTTCAACTATAAATGTAACATACAGTCAATCCAGAGCGGAATATATTGAAGAGATGGTGCAAGAGTTATCCTCATCAATAATCAACGCTGTTATTCTTGTTTTCATTGTTTGCATTGCAGCCTTAGGATGGAGATCGGCCATATTTGTAGGCTGGGCAATCCCAGCTAGCTTTTTAATAGCTTTTTGTCTTTTTTATATTCAAGGTGAAACCATAAATATGATGATATTGTTTGGTTTAATTTTATCAGTTGGAGTATTAGTTGATAGTGCGATAGTTATTGTAGAATATGCGGATAGAAAAATGGATGAAGGTCTTCCGCGCCGAGAAGCATTCCAAATGGCTGGCGAAAGAATGTTTTGGCCTATAGTTTCATCCACAGCAACTACTTTAGTTGCTTTTGTTCCATTGCTATTCTGGGAGACTATTACCGGAAAATTCATGTCCTATATGCCATTGACAATGATTTATGTTCTTACTGCTTCAATGTTAATGGCTTTAGTGTTTTTACCCACATTAGGGTCTTTAATAGGTTTTAAACCGAAGGGTAATGAAAAATCAAATGCTGCATTACTGGCAGGAAAAGATGGTGATCCATCTAAACTTATAGGCTTTACAGGACTATACGTTAATTTTATCAAGAAACTCATAAATTACCCTTTAATGGTAATAATGGGCATGTTTTTTCTTAGTTTTTTAATATTTCAAATGTTTATCGCGAGCATTAACGGTACACCTCCAAAACCAATAGAGTTTTTTACACAAACGCCAAGTGATCAGATCTTTGTTTTAGCCAGAACGAGAGGCAATGGGACACCCGAACAAAGTATAAAAATTGCAACTCTGTTAGAGAATAGGATTTCAGAAATAGAAGGGGTGGACTCCGTTTATACCGTTGTTGGGCCGGGTGCAGCTGGTCAAGGCGGGGAAGCAAGTCTAAACAGTCCTGACAATGTACCGATAGATGCAACAGTTCGCGTTTATACTGAACTAACTCCTTTTTCAGATCGAAATAGATCAGTTAGCGACATAATAGAAGACCTTGAGATAGCTAGTTCAAATATCCCAGGTGTATTAACCGAGATTACAGCAATTAGCCAAGGCCCGCCAATGGATAAAGACATAGGCATACAAATATCATCTGATAATCGAGAAATGTTAAAGGAAATTACTTTATTGATACATAATAAACTAGCATCAATTGAGGGTATTTACGACACTGAAGACACTTTACCCCTACCGGGTGTTGACTGGTCAATGGAAGTGGATAGAGCAGAAGCAGGCAGGCTTGGACTTGACATTACAAAGATAGGTGAGTCTCTTCAATTTATTACTGAAGGCGCCCTTATTGGACGTTACCGTCCTCTCGGTGTGGACGACGAAGTCGACATTCGCTTACGCTACCCGAGTTCATCTCGCGATCTTTCACAACTCGACATTTTAAGAATACAAACATCCCAAGGCGCTATACCTATTTCTAATGTAGTAAAGCGGGTTCCAAAAAAACGAGAAGACAAAATTCAAAGAAGAGACCTTTCACCTTTTTATCTAGTCCAAGGAAATACTCAGAAAGGTTACGCAACGAATAAACAAGTGGAGTTAATGCAGGACTGGATTAAAGAAGCAGATATACCTACTGGAACAAATATTAAATTTTTAGGGCAAGCAGAAGAGAACACTGAGGCTGGACAATTTGCAATAGCCGCCTTCATATCAATTCTATTAATGATGGGCGTCATACTCTTACTACAGTTTAACAGTTTTTATCATGTATTTCTCACACTCTCTGCTGTTATTATGTCTGTTATAGGAGTTATGGCAGGACTCACATTCTACAACTATATATCCATGATTCTTGTCTTAACAGGCGTAATTGCCCTAGCAGGAATAGTCGTTAATAATAATATAGTTTTAATAGATACATATCAAAGACTCAAAGCGACAGGTTTTAGTAGTGAAGAAGCCGCTATACGTACCGCAGCACAAAGGTTAAGACCTGTTGTTTTGACAACAACAACGACTATTATAGGGCTTATGCCTTTGGTTTTGGGTTGGAGGGCAAATATTTTCACAGGTGAGTTTTCCACTTTAGGATCAAGCGTTTCGGATATATGGGCTCCAATATCTTATGTTTTATCTACAGGGCTAGGATTTGCTACAATTTTAACACTTATTATTACACCAGTTATGTTGGCAATGCCGTCTGTTTTAAGAAAGCGAATACAAAGTTTTCAGTCAAACAATTTTTTCAAAAGGAAAAAAACTATTCGGTGACCTCAATAGCAGTTTCCGTATCTGGAACTTTCTGCTCGGAGCCAAAGATCACAGTATGTTGAATGCCCCCACCTAAAAGAGGTCTACTTATTTGCCAGCTTTCAAGATCGTAAACTACCCTAGGTAAGTTTGTTTTTGCTTTACTCGTTAAAGGCATCATACGAACGAAAGGTACATCTATACGTGCTGCTACAGCTTCGTCTTTTACTAACTCTGATGATATATAATACTTCCCTACGGGTAATAAATTACCTGCAATAAAATTCCACCGACCCCCTGCCTCCACTCGTGTTTCCCCGACCAATATTTCACCTGCATAAACTTTTACAAGTCCTGCTTCATTTGTAGTGCCAGAAAAAATTACTCCGCCGCTATCATCGTAATCAAGAGCTGACATCGCTAACGGACCATCACTTGGTGTTTGGTTAAATGGACTTTGGATTATACGGCTAGGTCCCCCAGGAGCTGTTAACATTACAAGTATATTAAGTTCTTTGTCTCTGTGGTCATATGAATTTTCAGTTACAACTGACTGATTATTAATATTATTTTTAATAACCGAAGGGATGCTGTATAGTGTCTCATCACCACGAATGGATATATCGCCACTATAAAACATTACCACTTCAATTGCCATAATATTTTGATTATCCAACAAAACGTCTGCTTCCCAAATTCCTTCATTATTTGATTCAATTTGGTTAATACGTTTATTGTTGTTGAGTAATACTATTAACCGGTCAGGCTCACTGGTACCCTTAATACTTATAATTCTATTATTTGATATAGTGACGTTACTAAAATTAATAGGCGTTATACCGGTATCAACTTTGTACTCATTATTGGTGACCTTATTGTCAATTGAGTTGCTATTGTTTTGAAAAAATTTAACTGACGATAATGATACAAATAACACTAATACAATACCAAGACCAGCTGATAAAATCCAAAAGTAATTCAATTTCATATGTATAGAACCTTTATATTTATTAAATGAGATGTATAGTTAATAAAATTAGTTAATTAAACTCAAATAGATATCTTTTATTATGTCCTCTATATGTGTATTTTGTGGGTCAAGCAAAGGTCAAAATTCAAGCCATATGAAACTTGCTCATGATCTGGGTGAATTACTTGCAGAGAGAGGGCATAAACTTATCTATGGTGGCGGTGGTTTAGGTCTCATGGGTGCTGTCGCTTCAGCTTCTTATAAAGCAGGAGGAAGCGTTTTGGGCATTATGCCTGATTTTCTTTCTGGTATAGAAAAAACCCTTTACGAAATTAATCATGTTATCGTTAAAGATATGCATGAGCGTAAAATGATGATGTATGACAAATCGGATGCATTCATTGTACTTCCCGGGGGAATTGGTACTTTAGAGGAAGCTGTAGAGATATTATCTTGGAGCAGGTTAAATCTACATAACAAACCAATTATATTTCTTGATAATACAAACTATTGGGATTCTATCTTAAAATTACTAAATAGTATGTCTGAAGAAGGATTTATTCCGTCTAGTTTTCTAAAGAAAATAATTTTTGATCCTACACCTGCAAGTACATTACAGGAAATAGAGAGAATACTTGAAAGCATTCAATAAAAAAATTCATACTAGGTTATTAGTAAACTACAAATATTTTCCAATCCAGACTTGTCAACTTCATCAAATGCATCAAGTTCGGTTGAGTCAATATCAAGAACAGCCATTAAATTACTGTTTTTATCCAAAACAGGAACCACTATTTCTGATTGAGAATTTATATCGCAGGCAATGTGGTTTTCAAAATTATGCACATCACTAACTATAAATGTTTTTTTTGTTTCAGCGCTCAATCCGCAAACACCTTTACCAAACGGTATTCTTAAGCATCCTAATGTGCCTTGGTATGGGCCTATTACAAGTTCATTATGTTTTTTAAAATCGACTAAATAAAACCCAGTCCAATAAAAATAATCGAAAGCACTGCTTAGCAAACATACAACGGTTGAGTATCTAGCAATCATATTGCTTTCACCCTCTAGAACAGCCATGATTTCTTTTCTGATATTTTTATATTTGGTCTCTTTGCTGGAAATCATCTTACTAAACTTTTTTTATCCATTCACCGATTGGGTTTTGCTGATAATAGTTTAACTTTTCTCCTTCAGCCTTCAATTTTCTCCACCTACTTCTTTCATAATTTATGCTTCGCTCTGAGCGGCCGTCAATAAATACTATACAACGCTCAACACCATTCAGTTTTTTAATGTCGGAACCTGCCAAGAGGAATACCACCTGAAAGCTATCCGCAGTCTTTGCAGATGAACTTAAAACGATTGGGTGATGTTGAACTCTTGGCTGATCATCACGTCCATGCGGCAAGAAACTGTCCGCTTTAAAAGTCCACAAAAAATCATCTAATTCAACTAAATGGTCAACTCGAGTTTTAATTAAGGCCCTCCAGTTTTTTATTATACATTTTTCTAAAATCTGCGGCAGAGTAGACTCAATAGTAGAGGCTTCATGATGATAAAAAAAATATTCCATTAATGTTCGAAGTTATCAGCAATCCATCTATTTAGCAGTCTTGCGCCAAAACCTGTTCCGAAAGATGTCTCACGTGGATCATGACGGTTAGACGGTTTCATCGCAGTTCCCGCTACATCAATATGTGCCCATGGTATGTCTTTTCCAACAAATCTTTGTAAAAACTGCGCCGCTGTTATTGAGCCTGCCAGACGACCACCAATATTTTTCATATCAGCATTTGGTGTATCTAATAGGCGGTCATATTCTTTGCCCAATGGTAAACGCCAAGTATGCTCTTTTGTTGTCTCAGATGCACCCTGTATTTGGCTCGCTAATTCATCATTATTTGAAAAAACACCCGCCTTTTCAGTCCCAAGTGCGACAAGTATTGCACCTGTTAAAGTCGCTAGATTAATCATAGATTTAGGTTTTATATTTTCTGAGGCATAGTGAAGACAGTCAGCAAGAACAAGGCGGCCTTCTGCATCAGTGTTTTGAACTTCAATAGTCTTTCCGGACATTGAGGTTATTATATCTCCAGGCAAAACTGAATTGCCGTCAGGCATATTTTCAACAAGACCTACAATGCCCACAACATTGGCTTTAGCTTTTCTACCAGCCAATCCAATCATCGCACCAACTACAGCAGCAGATCCCCCCATGTCACCCTTCATGTCCCACATATTAGCGCCTGGCTTCAGAGAAATTCCTCCTGTGTCGAATGTAACACCTTTACCAATAATACATATTGGCTGATCACCCTTTTTGGCTCCATTCCAGCGAATAATAACCATCTGTGACTCTCTCGCTGATCCCTGCCCTACACAAAGAAGGGAATTCATACCCAAAGATTTCATTTTCTTTTCGCCTAAAACTTCTACTTTTAGACCATGCTTTTCTAGTTTCTTTATTTCCGATGCGTAAGCTTTTGGATATATTACATTTGGAGGCTCATTAACTAAATCACGTGCTTTAATTGTACCATCACACACTGGTCCGTGATATCCTTCGTAAGATGATTTAGAGAGCTTAGGCTCGTCGCATGCTATAGTTATATTTTGTAGAATATTTTTTAAGTTATCAGCTAATTTAGTCTTATATTTATCAAACCTATATGCTGCCAGACGAATACCCACTACTACCCTAGCAATTGAGTCTGGTGACAAACCCAATCCATCCAAATGTAGAGTTATAGACTTTTCCTTCGTCATCAGCTTTTTGCTAATATTGGCACCAAATAGCTCAGGGTCAAAATTACTTAAGTCGCCTACCCCAAAGGCAAATAGATGGTTCGTATTCGTTTCCTCGAGGGCATACAGACTAAAACATGTATTTTTTTCTCCTTTAAAAGAGGCAGCTTTTGAAGCATTTTTAAAATACTTTCCGACTGAATTAATATGGTTTTTAGAAGAACCCACAATTTTTAGAGATCTTTGTACAGGTACGACTGAACATTCTGATGATAACTCTATAGATTGAACAAATTTAATGCGCATTTGAGTGTTTCCTTGATGAGTAATTAAAAGATAGCAATATCTAGATTTTAAAATATGGTAAAGTTCTAGACTACGTAATAGAAGATTGTATGAAAGTCTATAATTAGGTTATTAAAAGTTAAGTAAATGATGCTTGTACAAAAATATATTGGCCAGCAAGTACTAAAGCCTTTCATCTTGTCACTGCTAGCCTTAACTACACTAGCCCTACTAACTCAAAGTTTACAAACAATCGATTTGATAACTAAAGATAATCAATCAGCTTCAACTTTTTTTTATATAACACTATTAGCTATGCCAAAATTAATAGCAATAATAATGCCCATATCTTTATTTTTATCTGTACTTTATTCGTTAAATCGTATTGCAATGGACGGAGAACTAATAATAGCAAAAGCAGCTGGAATGAGTACTTGGGAAATATGTACTCCTATCGTTAGAATTAGCACTTTAACCTTCATGCTACACCTACTAATCAATTTATTAATCCAACCTTTAGCTTTTGTTGAAATGAGAAAAGAGGTCTTCAAAGTTCGCACGGATATAGCCTCAAAAATGGTTTCATCAGGAGAGTTTATAAAGCTCGTTGAAGGGTTAACAATATATGCAGGTGATATTGGGGTAGACGGCTTTATTAACGATATACTAATCAATGATGCTCGTGATGTATCCAAAACCATAACGTATGTAGCTGAAAAGGGATTTATTTCTAAAAATAGTGAATTCACTAAACTCACTCTTACCTCGGGTAGTGCTCAAAGTTTGCTGTCAAACGGGGAATTCAATATAGTCCAATTCGATAACTATCAATTAGACCTCACCGAAATAAAGTCGTTAGATGCAATACTTATAAAGAAACCTTCAGACCTCTACCTTCACCAGTTACTTAAACCGGACTCTGACCAGTACATAAGTAGAAAAAAAAGAAAAAAGTTTTTATCGGAGGGTAATAACCGCTTAGCATCACCTTTATACAATTTAGCTCTTACTTTGATGGCAATATGCGCAATAATTAAAAGTAGACATCAAAGAATGGGCTATAAACTAAAAATATTTCTATGTGGAGTAGCAGGTTTCTCAATAAAAGTTATTGAATTTTTTATTAAGTCCGTATCTGAAAATAATTCAGACCTAAATATTTTTCAATATGCAATTCCAATAACAATCTGTTTTTTATGTATTGTTTATATATTCGAGAATCGGTCACCCAATAGGACTAAACATATTCAAAAACAAAAACATAATCCTGATACAATGTTGAGGTCCAAATGTTAGTCACAACATTAAACCGTTATTTAATAAAGAACACTCTTATAGGAATACTTTTATCTTTTACAGTAATTTCCAGTCTAATAATCTTAGTTGACTATGTAGAAGGAACAAGAAAATTTAGTACAAATTCAGATATAACATCAATTACAGTATTTATTTTTACCTTATTACGTACTCCTCAATTATTAGAAGAAACTCTACCATTCATAGTTCTTTTTGGCATCATGGGAACACTTCATAATTTTAATCAAAAAAATGAATTAATAGTTTTAAGGGCAGCAGGGCTTTCTGTTTGGAAGTTTTTATCCCCTATAATTATAATCTCTGGATTATTCGGCATCCTATGGTCAACATTTCTCAATCCTTTAGCATCGTACTCATCATCAACTCAGAGTGAGATTTTAAATAAACTAGGTTCAGAATTTGAAACAACAGACATCTGGCTGAGGGAAGGCTCACAGAAAAATAAAGTTATTATTCATGCGGAAAAATATAACGACGCAACAAAAACAATTTTTGATGTAACCTATTTTATATTTGATATTGATACCGGCGATGAATTAAAATTTGTAAGTCGTATCGATGCTTCTAGAGCAATTCTATTAAAGTCTGGTTATTGGCAACTACATGATGTCAATGAGGTTGATACTCATGGATTGATGAAACAAAAAAACACAATGTCTTTCGCAACTACCGTTACCGAGATAGATTTAATAAATTCAACGAATAAAAAAAATCTTCCTTCGTTTTGGGGAATAAAAAATGAAATTCGTAAACGTGAGAATAACGGGTTTTCGATAGTTTTATTGGATATTCAGTACAATGAATTATTATCTCTACCGCTGATGTTAATTGCTATGTCTATTTTAGCAGCATGCGTAACCTTAAATCATAGCAGACAAGGAAATACAGCCAAACTAATAATTCTGGGAGTTCTCTTAGGTTTCGTTATATACATTTCAAATAATCTGATGATTTCATTCGCAAAATCAGAAACTATTCCTCCTTTTTTTGCCACTTGGTTTGTACCAACATTTACTCTATTATTCGGAACAATTTATCTTTCATTAATTGAAGATGGTTAATTAATAATTTGCTTATTTGCCATAGTAATTTAGTGTACACCCCAGGTTATTATTTAACATAGGTAATACATAATATAGTGTTAGCTTAAACTTAAGAAATAAATGATGATAAAAATATTATATATACTAATGGCCATGGCACTCATAACAGCAACAAATAGCTATGGGCAGACTGGACATGGAATAGCTGCAGTTGTCAATAATGATATAGTTACTACGCATGACCTTCGACAACGAACGCTATTCATGATAGCCACTACAGGTGTAAAACGCGACGAAGAAAGTATTGCACGGGCTCAGCAGCAAGCACTTAAGAATTTAGTTGATGAACACATACAACTCCAAGAGTCTGATAAATATGACCAATCTATTTCAGACGAGGAAATAAATCAATCAGTTGCCCGATTGATAGGCCGCAACGGTGTTGACCCAAACGAAATTGTAAATCGCTTAGCTCAAGTCGGTGTTTCAATCGAAACTCTACGAGATCAAGTTAGGTCTGAAATAGCATGGCAACGCATAATAAACGGTCTTTATGGCTCGCGTGTACGAATTTCAGATGCACAAATTAATGAGACACTAAAAAGGTTAACAGCTAATGCGTCAAAACCGAATTACAGAGTTGCAGAAATATTCATAGAATCAACACCTGAGATCGGAGGAATGCCAGGTGCAATGCAAGGAGCCGAGGCAATGATAGAGCAAATAAATGATGGAGCTCCCTTCCCTCTGCTAGCCCAACAGTTTTCAAGTTCTCCGACCTCAGCTAACGGAGGGGATGTAGGATGGGTAGCAGAAGGTGAATTGAGACCAGAAATTGACGACGCAATAAAAACTTTAGAAGAAGGTAACATTTCTACTCCTATCAAAGTTCCAGGCGGCGTATATGTTATTGCTCTTTTAGGAAAAAAAATATCTGAAGCAGACACTCTTTACAAGCTTAAACAAGTGAGGATTGATAATGAAGATATAAACACCTCAAAAACACAATTAATAGAATTGAGTAAAACCCTGAAATCTTGTGATACATTAAAAAGTGACCTAAAAAGTAGAAAAGAAATTAATCATGCTGATATGGGGGAGCTAAAAGCTAGTGAGCTTACTGATGAAATACTAGCCGTCATCACAGATACAGAAATAAACACTCTTGGAGCACCAATAGAGCTTCCTACAGGGGCTGTTTCAATTATGGTCTGTTCAAAGGAAATCACAGGATCAGATATCCCAACACGAGAAGCTATTGAGGACAGACTAATGGATCAACAGCTTGCTCAAGCGTCAAAGAGGCACCTTAGGGACCTCCGAAGGCAAGCAACAATTGTTGTTCGCTAAAAGGTGAATAAAAAATTACTATTATTAACAATGGGTGATCCTTGTGGGATCGCTCCAGAGATTACCTATAAGGCTTGGGAAACTTTAAAAACACAAAGAAAGTATTGCTTCGCAGTCATAGCTCAGCCAGAAATCTTTGATTACTGTAACAATAAAATCAAAATAATAACTGCCCCCTCTGAAGCCATTAATGTCTTTCAAGATAGCCTACCCTTAATACCAATTGATGGACATAATACTGAAAAGGGACACCCAAACCAAATACACACCGCAAGCATATTAGAATCAATTAAACTTGCTGTTGATATATGTGCAAAGGGTAAAGCTGATGGTTTAGTAACCAATCCAATTTCTAAAGAAATACTATATAAATCAGGATTTAATTTTCCTGGCCACACTGAGTACTTAGGGGAAATCACTAAGGAAATACATATGATCAACTCACGTGGGCCTGTTATGATGCTATCCGGTGGAGGCTTAAAGATAGCTCTCATAACTGTGCATGTTCCGTTAAAAAAAGCTGCGTTATTGATTACGAAAAAAGAGATAATAAAAAAAGCTAAAGTTATAAATGAAGCACTAATAAAGGATTTTGGCATTAAGAATCCTCGTATCGCATTAGCTGGAATAAACCCCCATGCCGGAGAAAATGGACAACTAGGCCTAGAAGAAATGGAAATTATTAATCCAGCTGCGGAAATTCTTAGAAAGGAAGGAATTAATATCAGTGACGCGTTGCCTGCCGATACATTGTTTCATGAAGAAGCTAGAAGCATGTATGATGCAGCAATAGCAATGTATCACGATCAAGGATTGATCCCTGTAAAAACTTTAGATTTTTACGGAGGGGTAAATATAACGCTTGGTCTACCTATAGTAAGAACCTCTCCTGATCATGGCACAGCTTTTAATATTGCTGGGAAAAATATAGCACGCCCGGATAGCCTTATAGCAGCTATTAAAACTGCAAGAGAGATATCAGATAATAGAGCTATACAAAATGCCTGAAAGTTTACCCAGCTTAGAAGAAACTATAGGAATATATAAATTAAAAGCAAATAAATCTCTTGGCCAACACTTTTTACTAGATGTAAATACAACCGATAAAATTGCGCGACTGGCGCTCCCTCTTGACCAGTGTGAAACTATAGAAGTAGGGCCCGGACCGGGCGGCTTAACAAGATCACTTCTGAAAAATAACGCATCACTAACTGTAATTGAAATGGATGATCGTTTCATTACTCCCTTAAATGAATTAGCTAAATCATACAACAATCTTACAGTGATACATGACAATGCGTTGAAAGTAGACATAGCAAAAATAACAAAAAAGAATATAAAATTAGTCTCGAATCTACCCTATAATGTCGGAACTAAGTTATTAATAAACTGGCTATTATCAGAACCTCTTTTTTGGAGCAAGGCGGTTCTTATGTTTCAGAAAGAAGTTGCACAAAGGATCACAGCTAACCCAAACGATAAAGCATATGGTCGGTTAGCAATACTCACACAAAGTATCTGTAATGCACAAATTGCATTTGATGTTCCTTCAATGGCATTTACTCCCCCGCCTAAAGTTGATAGCGCGGTTGTGGTTTTTGACCCATTACCCATTGAGGAAAGGTTTGCACACCTTAAAGTCTTGGGAGAAGTAACAATGGCAACTTTTAGTCAAAGAAGAAAAATGTTGAGAGGGTCTCTAAAAAGCATAGCAAAGAAATATGGCACAACACCATTGAAATTATGTGAGTCGGCTGAAATTAATCCAGAATTTAGACCAGAAAACCTCTCGATAATAGATTTTCAAAATTTGGCTTTAAACCTAAAAGAAAGAACTAACCACCCGTGATAAGTTTTTTTATAAAACTACCTAGCCATGGCTGACGAGGCCTTTTCATTCGTTCCGCATTTACTATCGTGGTTAATTCTTCGATAGCCTCTGAGATATCTTCATTAATAATTATATAATCATACTCAGCCCAATGGCTAATTTCATTTTCTGATTTTGACATTCGCCTTGCTATGACATCATCACTATCTTGAGCCCTTGACCTCAAACGGTTCTCAAGTTCACGCATATTAGGTGGCAGGATGAATATTTTTACTAAGTCATTGGCCGCTGCTTGGGTCAACTGCTGTGCTCCTTGCCAATCTATATCGAATACAATATCAAAACCTCTGGCTAAAGCAGTTTCAACAGGTGCTCTTGGAGTGCCATAAAAATTATCAAAAACTTTTGCATATTCAAGAAACTCATCATTATCTATCATTTCAGAAAATTTACTTTTAGAAAGGAAAATATAATCTTCGCCATCTACTTCGCCCGGCCTAGGTTGCCGCGTCGTAGCCGAAACAGACATCAATATATTCCTACTGGTATTTAGGATTTGTTTGGTTAACGTAGTTTTACCCGCACCGGATGGTGATGACAAGACAACCATTATTCCTCTTCTATTTAATTTCATTTCCTGAATTGAAGACTTTACCATTTTGTATCTACTAATATTAAATAACTTATTATTTGACTTTCGCTTTGAACAGCCCTCTGGTCAACCCTGTATATTATTTTAATCATTTCAGTGTTAGAGTTAAGTCTATTCATTCTTTTTTTCGTTGAGACCTTTGGATAGTTCTTTCAATCTTACGCCACTTATTAACATTAATAATATGCTCTTTGTTTGTTTTTGCAAAAGCATGGCCTCCAGTACCGTCAGCTACAAAAAATAAGAAATTAGTTTTTGCTGGGTTCAAAACTGCGCGTATTGACGCTTCTCCTGGATTGCAAATTGGTGTCGGTGGCAGACCGTCTATTTGGTATGTATTCCATGGTGTCTTTTTATTTATTTCAGATCTATAAAGAGTACGTCTTTCACCTTTAGAGTTATATAAGGGTTCACCTCCGGAGATCCCGTAAATAATGGTTGGATCAGTTTGCAATCGCATATTCATTCTTAATCGATTTATAAAAACACCCGCAATTATATCTCTTTCACTATTATGTGCGGTTTCTTTTTCTACAATTGATGCAAGTATAATCGCTTCATCTATTGACTTAAACGGTAAGTTTTTTTGTCTTGTTAACCACAAACTATCTATTAACTCAATTTGAGCAATTTGCATTTTCTCAAGTAATAATGAAGCCTTCATGCCCTTAGGAACCATAAATGTTTCTGGCAACAAAGTACCCTCTTCAGGGATAGTCATCGAACTTACATCAAATAATTTATTTTTACCTATGACTTTTACTATCTGCTTAGATGTAAGCCCTTCCGCTATTGTGAAAGGGTATAAAACCTCTTTACCTTTAGAAAGCTGGTTAAATATAGTTGCCATAGAAGACGACTTTGTCAATAAAAATTCGCCTGCTTTAAATTTAGCCTCATTACCTCGCAGTTTCGTTACTAGCGTAAATAGCTTAGAGCTTCTGATTATATCTTCTTTTTCTAAATTTTGAGAAATTTCAGACAAACTACTTCCCATATCCACTTTAAATGAAACCTCACTCTCGGTTCCTTTTGGATTAATTTCATACTCATAATTAATATATGCATAGATACCTGTAAGAACTGCACAAATAATCGTAAAAAAAGCAATAAGAGCTATTATAATTAGGAGAAGTTTATTTTTTTTAGGCATATTCCAAAATGTACCTATCCATTAAACATATCAGTAAATTACTTTTCAGTAACGGCTGAAAAAATAACGCTAGCATTCGTACCGCCGAAACCAAAACTGTTGGACATAACGGCTTTTCCATTTATGGGTTTAGACTTCAAGGGCACTAGATCAAGACTTGTTTCTATCGATTGATTTTCTAAATTTAAAGTAGGAGGGGCAATCTGATCTCTTAATGCCAATATAGAAAAGATTGCTTCTATAGCACCAGCTGCACCCAAAAGGTGACCAGTACTAGATTTCGTAGATGACATTTTAATATTTTTTGCATGTTCTCCAAGTAATCGCTCGACAGACCTTACTTCAATTTCATCTCCCATGGGCGTAGATGTGCCGTGCGCATTTACATAGCAAATATCAGAAACATCCAAATTAGAATTATCCAGTGCAGCTTTCATAGCGCGATATGCACCATCACCATCGGGGGAAGGACTAGTTATGTGATGAGCATCTGCCGATAGACCGTACCCCGATACCTCAGCATAAATCTTAGCTCCTCTATTTAGGGCATGCTCGTATTCCTCCAGTACTAGAGCCCCTGCACCCTCACCCATCAAAAATCCATCACGCTCTTTATCGTATGGCCTTGAGGCTTTTTCAGGGGCATCATTGAAACCGGTGGTCATTGCACGACAAGCTACAAAACAAGCAATACCTAGCCTGTTTATTGCAGCCTCCGAACCACCAGCTACCATGACGTCTGCATCGCCATTAGCTATTAATCGGGAGGCATCTCCAATAGCATGTGTTCCAGTGGCGCATGCAGTAACAACAGAATGATTTGGACCTTTAAATCCGTTACGAATAGAAATCTGGCCTGAAGTTAAATTTATCAACATTCCAGGTATAACGAAAGGGCTTAGTCGTCGTGGACCCCGTTCATGAAGGGTAATAGAGGCGTCATAAGTTGTTTGCAGGCCCCCAATACCAGAGCCAAACATAACTCCGGTTCGTTCGAGGTCATTAACTTGAGACTCATCTGGCTTCCAACCCGCATCAATCAACGCCTCATCAGACGCTGCAATTGAATAAACAATAAAATCGTCCATTCTTTTTGAGTCTCTTAAACTCATAACCTTTTCAGGGTCAAAGACCCCTTCCATTTTCGGATGACCACCTGCCCTGCCATCAACTCTTGGAATAACGGCTGCAATTTTGCAAGCTAAGTCACTTACTTCGAAATGCTTGATAAGGGAAGCACCAGACTTTCCTTTTAATATATTTTTCCACGCAGTCTCTAAGCCGCATCCCACAGGGGTTATTAAGCCCATACCTGTTACGACAACACGCCGGTTAGTTTTGGGTGTCATAGGAATATTATATTTTAACCAATTTTCTCGGATATAAATTTAACTGCATCACCAACTGTTTGGATATGTTCAGCGGCATCATCCGGAATTTCAATGTCAAACTCCTCTTCAAAAGCCATAACAAGTTCAACGTTATCTAAACTATCTGCACCAAGATCATCAATAAAGTGAGCATTACCAACAACTTTATCTTCTTCAACATCAAGATGCTCAACTACCATTTTAGTAACACGTGAAAGTACGTCAGACATAATATTTCCTTTTGTAATGCTAGAAGTCTAGCGATTTGTAAGCGTAATTAGAGTGAAATACTTTAAAAACAAGCTTTTTTTACAGAACATACTTAAAATTTCTATAATTTTTTAAAAAATTCTACAAATAAGTCTTATCAAATCATAGTCATGCCGCCATTAACATGAAGCGTTTGACCTGTGACATAATTAGCTTCATCAGAGGCCAAGTAAAGTGCTGCAGTGGCGATGTCAGTACTAGTTCCCAAATCACCGACAGGTATCTTTGATAAAATTGCACTTTTTTGAGACTCATTCAATTCATTAGTCATAGGGGAAGCTATAAAGCCAGGAGCAATGCAGTTGACTGTAATGCCCCGTGAGGCAACTTCCTGCGCTAAAGATTTAGAAAAACCAATCATTCCAGCTTTGGATGCAGCATAATTAGTTTGACCTGGATTTCCGGTTACACCAACAATTGAAGTAATCCCAATTATTCGCCCATAGCGTTTTTTCATCATAGCCCTCAAACATGCCTTGGATAAACGGAAATACGATTCAAGGTTTACCTTCTGAACCAAGTCCCAGTCAGCCTGTTTCATTCGCATTAAAAGACCATCACGCGTTATACCAGCATTTGCAATTAATATATCAACAGGGCCGCCAAGAAGAGCATTTACCTCTTCAGGCAATTTATCAACCGCGTCACCATCGGATAGATTACACTTAATAGCATAAGATCTGTCACCTAATTCATTGGCAAGAGCCTCGAGCTTTTCAATCCTTGTACCAGACAATGCAACCAAAGCTCCTCGTGAATGAAAAAGCCTTGCAATTTCTCCTCCTAATCCGCCCGTAGCCCCGGTGACTAGAATTCGTTTTCCATCTAAATTAAACATAATTATCCTTAAATTACTTATTAAAAGCGACTAAACTTTCTTCGGTATCTATAGAAATTCCGTT
>Ga0206126_10000089_pt1 | contig 118422 bp, 124 predicted proteins | sample Helgoland_Spring_5_FD_148621 | JGI IMG/M metagenome (GOLD analysis project Ga0206126, IMG submission 148621) | Pelagic subsurface seawater microbial communities from Kabeltonne, Helgoland, North Sea - Helgoland_Spring_Bloom_20160412_1 | ecosystem: Environmental > Aquatic > Marine > Epipelagic...
GAAGATCCCCTGCTTTCTCCCGTAGGACGTATGCGGTATTAGCGTGCGTTTCCACACGTTATCCCCCACTACTGGGCAGATTCCCAAGCATTACTCACCCGTCCGCCGCTCTACTCACACCGAAGTGCTTTCGCGCTCGACTTGCATGTGTTAGGCCTGCCGCCAGCGTTCAATCTGAGCCATGATCAAACTCTTCAGTTTAATCTTTAACCTCACCGTTTAAGGAGAGGGAATGATTACGCAAAAACCTGCTTTATCATTCAAAATCTCGGCTTCATAATTTCGAACTATCACATTCATAAATGAATCGATGAGTACTTACTATGATATTTAATAATCCAATATCAATAAGCAAGTGCCCACACGCATTGCTTGATTATATTTTTAAAGAGCATTCGCTTCGATGAGCGGGACGCGTATTCTATAGATAGTAGCCCCTTTGTCAACAGCGAAAAGTGATTTAATGTTGATTAATTTCACTCTTCTCATCTTGCGCTTGTTTAGCGCCGCAACATTGCTGTTGAGTGCGCGCATTCTAGCGACAAGACTTAACTTGTCAACCGCTGAAATGAAATAATTTTATTTACTTCGATCTCTTGCGTGTTGCCGGACTGAAACACCCGACTCACCCTGTTGGGAGCGCGCATTCTACAGACCGCGACCACCCTGTCAACAAGTATTTGTGATTTATTTTTTTAGCTGACAACAAGCACCAATATCGAGACTAAATTCGCTTAAACAAATAGTACTTCTTTTTACCCAATCGAATTAAAAAGAAACGATCATGAAGTGCATTTTCCCGGGCGAAAATTGCCCGAGTCAACATGTTGTCCTGACTGCCTTTTGCGACTCCATTAATGAAAACTGAGTCTCGCGCTAAGGCATCTTTAATTTCTCGCCCTGCTTTCGCCAAACCGCACTCAGACAATAGCTGTGTCAATGGTATATGTTTCACATCTTCATCAGACAACGTAGAGGACGGTAACCCATCCATTGATAGTTGTTCGAAATCTTGCGCTGAAAGTTGATCGGCCTCACCATTAAATAATGCAGAGGTGATCCTCAGTGCAGCTTCAAGGCCCTCTTCGTTATGAACCAGAGCAGTCACCTCGCGGGCCAGAACGCCCTGCGCCTGTGGTCGACCTTGCCGCTCTCTGTCTTGCTGCTCCAAAGCATCTATTTCAGCGATCGGTAAAAAAGTGAAGTAGCGCAAAAACTTGTACACATCTGCATCGGCCACATTGAGCCAGAACTGATAAAAGCTGTAGGGTGATGTCTTGGTTGGGTCTAACCAAATCGTGCCAGATTCAGTTTTGCCGAACTTAGTGCCATCAGCTTTGGTCACCAGAGGGACAGTGAGGCCGAAACATTGGCATTGGTTTTGTCTTCTACTGAGATCAATACCACCAACAATATTGCCCCACTGATCACTGCCACCAATTTGAATGGTACAGTCATAGTGTCGATTTAACTCAGCAAAATCCATACTTTGAAGGAGTGAGTAGGCAAATTCAGTGAACGAAATTCCCGTCCCCTCGCGATCAATTCGCTGCTTTACCGACTCTTTGGCTATCATATTGTTGACGGAAAAATGTTTGCCAACGTCACGCAAAAAACTCAGCGCACTCATGTCTTGAGTCCAATCCAAATTATTGACCACGGTGGCTGCGTTGTCGCCGCCATCAAAGTCAATGAACTGGCTTACCTGTCGTTTAATTTTGTCGGCCCAACCAGCAATAATGTCGGGTGTGTTTAACTTTCTTTCGTCAGCTTTAAAACTGGGGTCGCCAATCATTCCCGTTGCGCCGCCCACTAAAGCGATAGGTTTGTGTCCGGCCTGTTGGAAACGCGTGAGCACTAGCAGAGGAACCAAATTCCCTAGATGAAGACTATCAGCTGTAGGATCAAACCCACAATAAAGAGTTCTTGGCTGATCTAGGTGGTTTTCTAATAACTGATCTCCCGAATACTGAGCAATTAAACCGCGGTCATTTAACTCGGCTAAAATTTGCGCGCCACCTGAAGTCATATAGCCTCTATTTATTGTCGTTAAAAAATCGTCACTCTACAGATTGGCACGTCAATTACAAGGTTCAGCGAGTACAAATATCTCACGCAAAACAAAAAAATGCACTGACAAATCAAATTAAAAGGTTTCCCTCCAGTAATATTGTATATTTTTTAGCAATAAAGTTAGAATCCAATCTGAAAGGAAAAAGAGACTTTTCATTATTGAACTCTCGACGGCAGTGACAGTGAAAAAGAAACTTCAAATAATTATAGGGAGCCTGCGTCAAGCAGGTCGTTGGCTTCGAAACGAATTTCCAAGACGAAATTTGCTGGCGGCCGGCATTGTTTGCGCGGCGCTCACAGTACTCACAGTCACCTCGCCCGATCAACGAACTCCTGCCGTTACCATTACCGAAACGGTTCCCATTAACTTAAAGCATCAGAATGCTGCACCGATCAGCGCAGAAATTGACCTCAAGTGGCAGACTGAATCTGTGAAATCTGGTGACAATCTTTCGGCACTATTTTTTCGGGCAGGTCTGTCAGCGCAAGATGTACACAAAATGACATCGTCGCAAGATGGCGCCTCACTTGGCAATTTATTTCCTGGTGAATCCCTTCGCTTTGGTCTCGATCAGCATGGGACATTGCAGCAGCTCGACTACATCAAAACACCGCTGGAGAAATATGTTTTTTCTCGCCATGGAAGCCACTACTCCGCGAAGCAACATATTGGCGAGCCCGATACCTTAACTACCTATCGACAGGGAATAATTGAAGACTCTCTATTTCTCGCAGGTAAGGAAGCCAATCTTCCTGATAAATTAATCATGGAACTGGCTAATATTTTTGGTTGGGATATCGATTTTGTCTTTGATATTCGCAGCGGCGACTCTTTCTCGGTACTCTACGAGGAGCGCTTTATTGACGGTGAAAAATTATCTGATGGTAATATTCTGGCGGCATCCTTCACCAACAAGAAAAAGACCTACAATGCAGTGCGTTTTGTCGACAGCAACGGTGTCAGTAATTATTACACGCCAGAGGGTCTGAGCATGCGCAAAGCCTTCCTTAGAACACCGCTAGATATTTTTCGCATCAGTTCAAATTTTAACCTCAAGCGTAAACATCCGATTCACAAAAAAATTAAAGCTCATCGAGGGGTGGATTATGCGGCACCTCGAGGCACCCCAGTCTACTCGGCTGGTGACGGCAAAGTGATTGCCTCAGGCTACAACAAATATAATGGTAACTATGTTTTTATTCAGCACGGTCAGACTTACACGACAAAATATATTCATTTACACAAAAGAAAAGTACGTAAAGGGCAGACGGTCAGACAGCGTCAAATTATTGGATCGGTAGGTTCCACAGGTTATTCCACGGGTAACCACCTTCACTATGAGTTTTTAGTTAATGGTGTACATCGCAACCCCCGCACAGTAAAACTACCAAAAGCAGAACCGATCTCGGTTAGTGAAAGGCACAATTTTGAGATGGCAGTGAAACCTATGCTGGCAGAGTTGGCTAGCCAGCAAGAAAAAACTCAACTAGCGTACTTAGATGACAAATAAAAATCTTCATCGCGGTTCACTATGAGGGGTTGGCTATGAGTGTTCTGCAATGAGCAATAGAGCAAATATTTATATCGGCCTCATGTCTGGCACCAGCATGGATAGTATCGATGCTGTGGCGGTTATTTTTCGGAAGACCAAACTTGAGTTAGTCGCCTGCCACTCCATAGATATACCACAACAAGTAGGCCAAAGTATTCGTCGACTTTGTCACTCTGGCGAAGACAATATCGATCTTTATGCACGCACAGACCAAGTTCTTGGCAGTCTATTTTCACAGGTAGCTAAAGAGCTGATGGCAGACGCAAAACTGACTGTCAATCAAGTCGCTGCCATAGGCTCACACGGGCAAACTATAAGGCATAAGCCACCCAATGGCAGGCCAGGCTATACTCTTCAAATAGGCGATCCCAACATCATTGCAATTGAAACAGGTTGCACTGTGGTCGCCGATTTCCGTCGAGCAGATATGGCTCTTGGCGGTCAGGGAGCTCCCCTTGTCCCTGCTTTTCATCAAAACTTCTTTGGCCATCCCGATCGCGGTAGGGTGATTGTCAATATTGGTGGCATAGCCAATCTGACACTGTTACACAACGACTACTGCAGTGGTTTTGATACCGGTCCAGGTAATCTTTTACTGGATGCATGGTGTTTTAAAAATACCGGACAAACCTTTGATGACCGCGGTGCCTGGTCAAAAACTGGAGTGAGTAGCAGAGCCCTGGTCAACCAGTTAAAAAAAGCGACGTTTTTTCAACAGCCACCGCCCAAGAGCACTGGCAGAGAACTATTCAATTTAAACTGGCTGCAACAACAGTTAAAAAACTTTGATTTGTCCGCCGCAGATGTGCAAGCTAGCCTAACCAGGTTTACCGCAGAAACGGTCAGTGAGGCGATCGCTCAGGCAGATTTTACAGTGGATGATATTTTCGTTTGCGGCGGCGGAACATGCAATGAAGAACTAATCACTCAGCTTGACAGTTGCCTGGCGGTTAATAATTGCCCTGAAACGACTTCAACGGTGGCTCTTGGTCTTGATCCGCGCTGGGTTGAGGCTTGCGCATTTGCTTGGCTGGCAAAACAGCGCTTAGAGAAATCTCCAGGGAATATCGCTACTGTGACCGGAGCGTCCCGTGCAGCCGTGCTCGGCGGGGTATTTGAACCCTAAGGAAAATCTAGATCGAAAAAGACGCGCCGCAACCGCAGGTGGTCGATGCATTGGGATTAGTGATCAAAAATCTGGATCCCATCAAACCAACCTCATAATCCACGGTCGACCCAGCCAGGTACTGAAAGCTTAGTGAATCTACAAGCACCGTCACGCCATCACGGCTGACTAAAGTGTCATCCTCTGCAGAATCCTCCTCAAAGGTAAATCCATATTGGAAACCCGAACAGCCACCACCAGTGACGAAGACTCGGAGTTTAAGATTGTCGTTTTCTTCCTCCAGCTTTAAGTTTTTTACCTTAGCCACAGCACTATCTGTCACCGTTAAAGCCGAGGGAGTAAATGTTTGAATTACTGACATTAGGTTTCCAATTATTTTTTGTAGCCGCCAATCTCAGGCCACAGCTTTAATTTAACCGACTAGTTTTTGACTTCATCCGCTTTCGCATTAAGATCTTGCTGCTGCAAAATACTGACATTTGTCGCCGCTACCTGGTGTACTAAATTCCCCGCAACATGCGCTCCACGCTCTATCTCCAGTGTGTTGTAAAAGATATTGCCTTCAACAACAGCTTGTGTCGCTAAGCGAGCATGGTTGCTCACAATAAGATCGCCCTCTACATGACCATTGATCAATACATTTGACACCTCAATTGAGCCTTTCACTACACCCCCCTTGAGGATACGTACTTGAGCACTTTCATGATCAGAAACCACTTTACCCACCAGAGTCCCTTGCACCTCAAGGTTTCCTTGGAAGTTGATGTCTCCCACAATTTGAGTACCTTCAGCAATGAGCGTAGTTGAATCGCTAGTTGATTTCATCTCTGCATCTTGGCCGGCATTTTTATTAAACATTGCTTAATCCTCTGTTTTCCAGTCAAAATATTGATCGTAACTATCGTTTTTCTTCCACGAATATCGCAAGCTTATACGAACTTTAACAGGGTTAAATCCATCTGGTAAACTTAAAATTCCCTGATTAATAGAAAAGTACTTCAAAGTTAACGTCAGAGGTAAACTGTCAATTTGCTGATCAAGCCGGTCCAACGGCAACGACACCTCTTCTCCATCCAATGTTCCAATGATAAACATGTGGGCGATAACGTTTGACACCTCCATCTTGGCCGTCTTCTGTCGAGCAATCCATCGGTAGGCATAACGTTGCTCACCTAAGGCTTCCAAGTTAAACTTGGCCACTGACAACCCTTTGACTTGATCAGTATCACCCAACAGTTCTCTATATAGCGCGAGATCCGCCTCATTGTTGACGATTCTCTGTTGCATCGCGATGATTTCTTGTCGAGCGTTTTCAATAGCTGCCAAATCAACATCATGATTTAGTCTGAGTATTTCCAACTGATTTTTATTGTCGGCATAGGTGATCTTCATGTCGTTAAACTCAGTCTCTAATTGCTCATAACTGTTGTTAATCTCAGTCAAGTTCTCAACACCAAACCAGTATCCAAGGCCTGCTCCAACCAGACCGGCCACTAAAACAAAGACCATCAATCGATATTTGTACCCAGCCCTATGAGTTACGACAATAGATCGCCGCTCAACTGTCACGGAATAAGCCCTGCCGCTGATAAGCCCATGGTTTCATCATAGCCGAACATAATATTCATACACTGAATTGCCTGACCGGAAGCACCTTTTACAAGATTGTCCTCAACTACCAAAACAACAACTTTACTGCCATTACCGGGTCGGTGCACCGACACCTGACAATAATTTGATCCGCGCACCGAGCGTGTCTGTGGATGACTACCCGCTGGTAGAACATCGACAAAGGGTTCAGTTGCAAAAAACTCTTCGAACAAAGCCTGAACATTTATGGTCAAGTCGGTCAAGTCGGTGTATAGCGTGGTATGAATGCCTCGATTTATTGGCAACAGGTGTGGCACAAAGGTAAGTGTCACCGGGTTACCCGCGATATCAGTCAAACCCTGTTCAATTTCCGGTAGATGACGATGCCCGGAGGCGCTATAGGCCCTAAAATTTTCACTTACCTCAGTGTGCAAATTGGCGAGTTTTGCCTGACGCCCAGCACCACTGACACCAGACGCTGCGTTAGCAATGATATCGCTAACGTCAATGCAGCCTTCACTTAACAATGGCAAAAGCCCAATCTGAACACTAGTAGGATAACAGCCGGCACAAGCAACCAAGTTGGCAGAGATTAATTTTTGTCGGTTAAATTCGGGCAGACCATAGATCGCTTCTTTTATCAATTCCTTTGCACCATGAGTTTGACCGTACCAGGATTCCCATAGTGCGACATCCCTGATGCGAAAATCTGCCGACAAGTCAATCACTTTGATTCCCGCGCGCAACACATCTGGAACCAATTTTTGCGCAACACCGTGGGGGGTAGCAAAAAATACCACATTGCAATCTACCAAATTATCCACCTCCGGAGCAACAAAGTGTAAATTAACTACTCCGCGCAGATGAGGATACATGTCTGCCACTGCATTGCCCTGGTCGGAGCGCGACGTCACGGCAACTAATTGTGCCTCAGGATGCTCTGCCAACAGACGCATTAACTCCGCCCCTGTATATCCGGTAGCACCGACAATGCCGACTTTGATCACTTCAACCTCTCTTTTCAATATCCAGATTGTTCCAAGACGACTATAATAGCTCAAACTTGGTTAGCCAACTATGGGCTCAGCTCATTCCTTGGCACTAAAAATACAATAAGGGGTGACAACACTATGTACGAATGGGTTTTAGCATTTCATCTAATTGCTGTTATATGCTGGTTCGCCGCACTTTTTTATCTACCACGACTGTTCGTCTATCATGCGATGTCAGAGGATACTGTTAGCGTGGAGCGCTTTAAGGTGATGCAACGGAAACTCTACCGAGGAATTGCCAATCCCTCGATGATCGCAACATTAATTTTCGGTTTTTGGTTAGTATCAATGGCCCCCGGAGCCTACTTCAGTTCTGGATGGTTCCATGCAAAACTTACTCTGGTCGTGCTTCTCATCGGGTATCATCATGTATGCCTCGCCCACATGAAGCGATTTGCCGAGGATAGAAACGAAAAAACGCACGGCTATTTTCGCGTATTCAATGAAATACCGGTGGTATTTTTAGTGGGTATCGTCATTTTGGCAGTAGTTAAACCATTCTAGAAGCCAAATTAATCTGCTACACGTAAGCACAGCGTGATAATTATTGATACCGGATCTCAGCGATGGAAAACATACTAGTTAATACCCGCTCACAACAATTGTTTGATCTTGCTCAACAGTCGATCCCCGGCGGGGTCAACTCGCCTGTGAGAGCATTCAGAGCTGTAGGGGGTACACCGGTATTTTTTGATCGTGCTGAGGGAGCCTATATGTTTGATGCCGACGGAAATCGGTATATCGATTATGTGCTCTCGTGGGGCCCCATGCTGCTTGGACATGGCCATCCGCAGGTGCTGGACGCGATACGCGAGCAACTCGACAAGGCGATGACATTTGGTACACCTACAGAGTTGGAAATTCAATTGGCAGAAAAAATCTGCTCAATTGTGCCCGGCATGGACATGGTGCGCATGGTCAACTCAGGTACCGAAGCGACCATGAGCGCAATTCGCCTCGCTAGAGGTTTCACCCGAAGAGACAAAATTGTTAAATTCGAAGGCTGCTATCATGGTCACTCGGATTCGCTTTTAGTAAAAGCGGGGTCCGGCGCTCTAACAATGGGTGTTCCTAGTTCCCCCGGCGTGCCCGATGGTCTCGCCGATCACACGATTACGCTAACCTATAATGATAGCGAGCAAGTAAGAGAGGTTTTCTCTCAAATTGGTGAACAAATCGCCTGCGTTATCGTTGAGCCCGTGGTGGGAAATATGAATTGTGTTCCGCCCATTCCCGGGTTTCTCGAGACTCTGCGTGAATGTTGCACCAAAAGCGGGGCTCAGCTTATTATCGATGAAGTGATGACCGGATTTCGCATTAGTCAGCAAGGCGCCATAGGCTATTACAACATCAATGCTGACTTAATCTGCCTGGGTAAGGTGATTGGTGGGGGCATGCCAGTTGGCGCTTTTGGCGGTAAAAAAGAAATTATGCAGCACATAGCACCGCTTGGACCGGTATACCAAGCCGGTACACTCTCCGGCAACCCAGTGGCAATGGCGTCTGGTTTGGCAACCTTAAATCTAATTTCGCAGCCGGGATTCCTTGAACCTGTAGCACGGCGAACCACTCGTTTAGTGGAGGGTTTGGTAACTAGAGCGTCAGCCGCAGGCATTCCGCTGACAAGCAATCACGTCGGCACCATGTGGGGCATTTTCTTTTCTGAAGACGAAAAAATCGTTAACTATAACCAAGTGATGAAGTGTGATACCGAGCGATTCGCCCGCTTTTTCCATGGCATGCTAGAAGAAGGTGTCTACTTGGCTCCAGCCTCCTATGAAGCGGGCTTTATGTCTGCAGCACACAGCGATGATGATATCACTCATACATTATCTGCTGCGGAGCGAGTTTTTTCGCGCATTGCATAGCGGGCGATCAAAAGTCACACTTGCGGCCATGATTTTGCGTATCATACGGTGCTGTACGTGGCTTGACTCACACAACTGGAGCGCCTATGAGTTTTCAAAATAATCGCGGCCCTTACCCCTACACGCGCTTGCGTCGCAACCGTGCCAACGGTTTTTCTCGCCGACTGATGAGCGAGACGCAACTCTCAGTTGACGATCTCATACAACCTATGTTCGTTATCGATGGGATGTCAAAGAGCGAACCTATCGCCTCAATGCCTGGTGTCAATCGCCTATCTCTCGATCTATTAGTTCTCGAAGTCGAGAAACTTGCCGCACTAGGTATCCCTGCGGTGGCAATTTTCCCGGTGGTGGACCAAACGCTGAAAACTCAGTTGGCCGAAGAGGCTTACAACCCAGAAGGCCTCGCACAGCGCACTATCCGCGCCATAAAACAGGCTTTGCCCGACATGGGTGTTATCACTGATGTTGCTTTGGATCCTTTTACCGTTCATGGCCAAGATGGCATTGTCGATGAAAAATCCGGCTATGTGTTGAACGACGTCACGGTGGAAGTTTTGATCAAACAGACTCTTTCCCACGCACGAGCCGGTGCTGATATCGTGGCCCCCTCAGATATGATGGACGGCCGCATTCTCGGGATCCGCGAAGCATTGGAAGACAATGGCTTTGAGAATACCCAAATACTTGCCTACTCGGCGAAATACGCCTCTAGCTATTATGGCCCCTTTCGAGACGCCGTGGGTTCTGCCACTAATATTGCCGGTGGCGATAAAAAAACCTACCAAATGGATGTTGGCAACTCTAATGAGGCTTTGCATGAGTGCGCACTAGATTTGGACGAGGGTGCCGATATCATCATGATTAAACCCGGCATGCCCTATCTGGACATCGTCAGACGGGTCAAAGACGAGCTGAAAGCACCTACATTTGTCTATCAGGTCAGTGGTGAATACGCCATGCACTGTGCTGCCTTTGATAATGATTGGTTGGACCGGGAAAAAGTGATTTTAGAATCATTGCTCGCCTTTAAACGAGCCGGCGCTGACGGCATTCTTACCTATTTTGCCAAGCAAGCCGCCGAGTTTTTAATCAAGGCGCCCTAATTGTGCGACTCGACAAATACATCAGCAATTCCACTGATTTAAGTCGCACTGAAGTCAAGCGTATGGTCCGTGCCGGCATTGTGGAAGTGGACAATGAAATAGTGACTAATCCTGCTGAGAAAATTGCCACTGCAAGTGAAGTAGTCATCGATGGTGCCGTTATCCTCGCCTCGGGTGAGCGCTATTTTATGCTCAACAAACCAATTGGCGTGGTCTCTGCAACGAAAGACAAACAACATCCCACTGCCCTCAGTTTGATTCACGAGCACCGTAGCGAGGAGTTGCAAATTGCGGGTCGTTTGGATATCGACACAACAGGTCTTCTTCTTATCACAAGTGATGGTCAATGGAACCATCGTGTCACATCGCCTCGAGCTGATTGTAGGAAAGTTTATGCGGTAACACTGGCCAATCCGATAGAGGATGACTATCCAAATAAACTTGCTCGAGGCATTTATTTAAAAGGAGAAAAACATCGCTGTATGCCGGCAGCAATGGAAAAAATCGGCAGTCATGAGTTAACACTAAGCATCCGTGAGGGCAAATACCATCAGGTCAAGCGCATGTTTGCCGCTCTTGGAAATCAAGTTGTGGCGCTCCATAGATTTAAGGTGGGCAATATCGAGCTAGATGATCGTTTGTTGGAGGGCGATTACCGCCCACTGTCTGAGCAGGAGGTCAACAGTATCGCATGACCAGTGACCACAAAAAAGCTAGTCGGAGGCCTGATCGAAATATTACACGACTGCTCGATTGGGTGAGCACATCACCTGGTCAGCATTTAATTGTCGCCGATGAAAACTGGATAAATGTTCCTTGGAGCCAAATTGCAGTCGATAAAAAAAGTCAATTTTTCATCGTTAGTAACCGCTATGACATAGCCAGACATGCACGACATGCGGGACTGATAACGAGCTTTAATGATCTCAATTTTGATGACTTCCCAGAACATAGTTTTGATTCAGTGTTGTTTCGAGTCTCTAAAGAACGAGCAAGTAGTCATCATGTAATCAATCAGGCAACACGACTACTGAAGCAAAAGGGTCGGCTGGTGCTGAGTGGTGGCAAAAATGATGGCATAAAAAGCTATATAAAATCTGCCTGTCAACGTTTGGGAAATCATGCAGCCGCAGACAAGGATGGCAACAGTTATTTATCCGAAATACGTTTTTTACAAGATAATCTGAGCCCATTGGACGACAATAACTACGGTCAGTTAAGACCTATAGAAGACTCGTCGCTAAAAATGATGACAAAACCGGGAATTTTTGGTTGGAACAAAGTTGATCGAGGTAGTGCCTTTTTATCTGATTGCATAACAGCGTTTTCGAGCCGCTTTATGACATCGCCAAACAGCTTGCTCGATCTCGGCTGTGGTTATGGCTATCTGGCTAATCAGGCGAGAAATTTGTCTCTAGAACATATTACGCTTACTGACAATAATGCCGCGGCGCTGGCAGCGGCCACTTTGAATTTCAAACATTCAGCGCTGGACATTAGCATAGTAGCATCGGATGCCGGAGACATAATCCAGCGCCAGTTTGATACCATCTGGTGCAATCCACCTTTTCACCAAGGCTTCTCTGTGGATGGCGATATGTCATCAAAATTCTTGGTCAATACTAAGCGCTTACTATCGCCTAAAGGCCGTGCACTTTTCGTCGTCAATGCCTTTATTCCACTGGCAGACAGAGCCCAAAAATATTTCGCTTCAGTGCATGAGATAGGCAACAATGGATCCTTCAAAGTTATCGCTCTAGGCCACTAATGCACAGACGAAATTTGGGTGAATAATTACAGTCCCATAGCGCGCTTTATAAGTTTATTTTTAATCGCCGACATTTTGTTTAATTGAGACATTCCAAGACTACGAAGTAGACGAAGAGACAATTCATCTGCTGCGAACAATCGCTTAAAACCTTCCATAGCCGCCATAGCTGCTAAATTCTCAGGCTTGCGGCGTCGCTGATAGCGATTAAGCACAGCAGTCTGACCAAAATCCAGATTACAAGCTATTCCACGCCTTACTTCTTCGTCAAGCACGGCAATATCGGCAAAACCCAGGTTGACACCCTGTCCGGCCAGTGGATGAATGGTATGTGCAGCATCACCAACGAGAGCAACCCGCGGTAAAACATAGTCCACTGCATGATTCTGAGTGAGGGGAAAACTGTAGCGACAGTCTACAGACATAACTTCTCCAAGACAGTACTCACTGGCTCGTGAAAGTTCAGCACAGAAATCAACATCATTCAATTGCATCAGAGCATCAGCACTCTCTGGAATTTGTGACCAAACAATCGAGCTTTGGTGCAAGTCACCCTGACGGTTCAACGGTAACAAGGCAAGGGGCCCTGTGGGCATGAATCGTTGCCAAGCGGTTTGCCGGTTGGGTTTGGCGGTGGTGATGGTGGCAACAATGGCATTGTGATCATAGTTCCAACTTTTACACTCAAAGCCAAAACATTCGCGTACTTTCGAGCGGCCACCATCTGCGCCGATTAAAAGAGCTGTCGAGATCCTTCTATCGTGATTGAGTTCAACGGTAATCACTTCACCTTCATTACGACACTGCTCAATCGAGGCAGGGCAAATTAAATCCACGTTATCTAAATCAGTGATTCGGTGCATTAAGGCTTGAACCATGACATTACTTTCAATGATATGGCCAAGATTAGGTTGTTGCAGATCACCACAATCGAACCTTATCCGTCCAGTGCTCTCTGCATCCCAGACATCCATTGCAACATAGGGACTGACTCGCATTGCCATGATTGAATCCCAAACACCACAGCGATCTAATATCAAACGGGACTTCTCCGTAACAGCCGCCACTCGTGGATCAAAATTGTCCGCTGAAAACTGCTCCGCGGGATGAGCCTCAATTAAGGCGATGTTAAGCCTCTCTGCGGTCTTGTTAGCACTGCCGAGTAAGCAGGCCGCAGCTGCACCCACGGGTCCCGCGCCAACAATAACCACATCATAGTCAGGTTTATAAACGCTATCCATGGGAGGTTACGCCTCTATCCATGCCCATACCAAACCGAGCAAAACCCTGGCGTAGTGGCGATACCAGATCCAACGTTAGCAGCCCGACATTACGCATTAGCATTGTGGCGGCGGATGAACTGCCAAAGAACTTGGTTAGATTATCACTAAATAAAAGCGTATTGCGCTGATCCTGATACTGGCGCTGATAAAACTTTTCTAACACAGCCAAGGATCCAGTAGCATAACCATCCAAACGACCTGCGTTCAAATTCTCAGCTAGGGCTGCTACATCGCGTAGAGAGAGATTAAACCCTTGACCCGCTACGGGATGGAGACTATGGGCGGCGTTGCCAACCAACACTATATTTCGTCTAACCTGCTCCGCCGCAACCGTCAACGCCAAAGGATAGGAGAGTCGCTCCCCCGCGTGGCTAAATCGGCCCAGTCGATAACCGAATCGCTGTTGCAGTGCTTGCAAGAATTGACGTTCAGATAGACGCATTAATTTTTCCGCATCGGCATCCGGTTGCACCCAAACCAACGCACTTCGCGACTGTCCCTCAAAATCAGAAAGTGGTAACAATGCCATAGGTCCTTGGTCAGTAAAGCGCTCATAGGCAACACCGCAATGTTTCTCTGTCAGCTGCACATTGGAGATGATAGCGCGCTGACCATACAGGCTTTGATGACTGTGTATACCTAGCATACCAGCAGTTTTGGAGTCAGCACCATCGGCAACAACCAACAAATCGGTACTGACCTTCGGCATCTGTAATGCAGATTTTGCTGAGGGTGAATTCAACTCTAGCTGCATGCCATTACTCACTGCGGTTACTGAGTTGACTTGGCTACCATCGGCAATATCAACCGATTCATTGGCGAGATGCTGCAATAGCACCGCTCCCAGGCGTTGATTTTCAACCACATAGCCGAGCGCCTCAACTCCCGACTCCGCAGCACTGATACGCGTCAATCCCAGATGACCCTGCTCACTAACATGAATATTTTCAATAGCAACAGCATGGTTAGCAATAGCCGGCCATAGACCAATAGATTGATAGATTTGTCGACTAGTCCAAGACAAGGCAGTACTTCGCTCATCAAAACTTGGACTAGCAGTAGACGACGATAAAACATCTACCGCTTTGGACTCCACTAATAATATGCGCCAATGGTGGCGTTGTGAGAGTAGAAGCGCCAAGCTGATTCCCACCATGCCGCCACCGACAATAACGATATCATAGTGGTTATCCTGATCGAGATGAGAATTATGCCTCAATTGGTTACTATCACTCTCCATCAGCAGTCATCTAGCCATCAGCGCTTCTATTTCGTGTCGGTTTTTGGGAACTGACTCCGTCAAGTTTTCATTACCTGTCTTGGTGACAACAATATCGTCCTCGATACGCACTGCAATCCCATGCCATTTCTCATCGACGTTGGGATTTCCCGGAGCGATATATATTCCAGGTTCAATAGTAACCACCATACCGGGCTCGTAAACACGCCACTCACCCTCTAGTTTATAGTCACCCACATCATGCACATCCATACCTAACCAATGTCCCGCACCGTGCATGTAGAACTCTCTGTGAGCATCACTGGCAATCAGTTCATCGGTCTCACCCTGTAAAATACCCAAATCAACTAACCCTTGAGTAATAGCGCGAATGGTCGCCTCGTTCGTCTTGTTGTATTCAATTCCGGGGCCAATAACTTCAATCGCATCGGTTTGAGCTTTCAGCACAATGTCATAAATTGCCGCCTGCTCCTTAGAAAATTTTCCATTAACAGGAAAAGTTCGAGTGATGTCAGCTGCGTAGTTTTGAAACTCACAGCCCGCGTCTATCAATACTAAATCACCATCTGATAAGACATCTTTATTTTCCACATAATGCAATATGCAACCATTTTTTCCACCGCCCACAATACTGCTGTAAGCGGGCCCCACGGCACCACGCGCCATGAATTCGTGTTCAATTTCTGCCTGTAACTGATACTCGAACATCCCCGGATAACTGATCTGCATTGCTCGGCGGTGTGCATCGGCAGAAATTTTCGCCGCCTTACGCATAATCTTTATTTCCTCGGCAGTTTTGATTAATCGCATTTCATTGACAAAGTGATCTAAATCGACGAACTCGCCTGGGGGTAGGGCACCATTTCCACGCTGACTTCGAACATGATTTATCCACTCCATCAACTGGCGATCAAACTCTTGATCTTTACCAATGGCATAATAAAGGCGATCCTTACCTTCGATTAAATTCGGCAAGATGTCGTCAATATCGCTGATGGGGAATGCATCATCCGCGCAGAAATTGGTCATAGCCCCTTCAGGACCCTCGCGAAATCCATCCCATGTTTCTCTCAATAGATCCTTCTCACGGCAAAACAATACCATCTCACCCTGCTCTCTTCCCGGGATCAACACGAGGACAGACTCCGGCTCAGGAAAGCCACATAAATAAGATAAATTAACGTTTTGCTTGTAGGGATAGTGCGTATCTCGGGAGCGAATTTTTTCCGGTGCTGAGGATATTATAGCGATGCTATTAGGATGCATTAATGCCATCAGTTCTTGACGTCTAGCCCTGTACTGTTTGTTTTTTATCATCCGTTTTGCTCCGTTAAAAGCGCCTTAACTACTTTTTTTCAACCTTATCTAAAGGGACTGTAGTCAATGAATAGTAGGGTTGTTCTGTGGATCTAACTCTGGATGCAAATCGGTAAATATTACCTGTACTGCAAGGCGTACATACTCGACTAACTCAGTGTAGTCTCGCTCTCCATCGTCATCATTTTCAAAGTCAATTGAAATCTGGGCAATGGCACCAAGATCTCCAAGAGCCTCTTTGCCATCCTCTGAGATTGCCAAATCATCTTCCATACCTTCGGCCAAACCAGAAAGATAATTGCTGCACCATTCACCCACTGCAGCCAAACGTTCACTCAAAGGAAACTCGTCATCGGGCAGCAATGGACTGAACAAAAACGACAGGTCCTCCAGGTCGTTTAAAGTAGCCTGATAAAACTCGGTCAAATCAGTCGCAATAGCATCTGCTTGCTCACCGGAAAGTCCCAACCACTCGGCTGACGCATCCACTAGCAGATCAATCGAAACAGCACCACAACTTAATCTACCACTCAAAAATCCATGGAATCCAGAAGGGCTCGCACTAATTTTAGTGTCATAAAACAGGTCTTCCAATTGCTCAAACGTCAACGTTGCTGCTCCTTTTCATCAATTCCCATGCTAACATTATTGGTCAATAACTTCACCCATCTTAAGGTCATCTTCTGATTGACCAACCAGTTCACAATGCCTATAGTTGGGGACTGTTTTTTCATGTTCGCTAAAGACAAGCTATTTCCAATGACTGATTCTGAAGATTTCGAACTCAAGCTAGACCGCCTGATCGCTCTGTGCCACAAACTGAAGCGGGAAAATCAGGTGCTGCGCGAACGTGAGGAAAACCTCATTGGAGAGCGCAGTAGTCTGATGAAAAAAAATGAAGTGGCAAGACAAAAAGTAGAAATGATGATCAGTCGTCTTCAAGCAATGAGTACAGAACAGTAATTATGAGCATCTCATTAAAGATTCGTATCTTAGACAAAGAATACCAAGTCAACTGCGCACCCGATGAGCGAGAAGCTTTAGAATATTCCGCCAAACTTCTCAATGAGAAAATGGAAGAAATACGTCATGGATCCCATATTATTGGGCTTGAGAGGATTGCAGTCATGGCTGCACTTAACCTTGCGCATGATTTAATCCGCACAGAAAATAATGCCAAGCAAAATGACCATGCATCAGGGCTTTTGAGCTCCATGGATGCCAAATTGAACTCCGTGTTGGCCGATTTATCGAATTAAACTTACCTATGGTCGCAAAACTTCGCAGTTTTGGTAGCAGTCCTGCTCTTTTTTTATTTGCTCTGATATAATCTTAGTCATCCTCGAATGTTTGCCAGCCAAGAAGTCCCTGAGCCGATAATTTTTACCCGGCTTCTTTCTGTCGACATTGTTGTGCTATGCCGTTCATCGGAAAGCCTGATATGAAGCGAAAGTCGCCACCTTGAACTCTTCGGTTCAAGGCCACGTTGGCAGCGGCATTCTGGGATTTTATTGAAGGTGGGTAAAATCTATGTGTGTTGACGACACCCGAAAGCAGCTGCGGAACGCTCGGTCCTCACTGACGGCACGACAACAAATACATGCAGCTGAAAAAGTTGCTCAGCAGATCACAGCGCAGTTATTTTTTTTGCAAGCTCGATCCATCGGCGTGTACCTGTGTAACGACGGCGAAATTGATCCCACTAATATTGTCGAACGGGCCATTGAACTAGAAATATCTTGTTTTTTGCCGGTTATCGCAAAGCAAGGAGAAAATACACTTAATTTTGCTGCTTATGATCCAAGCACACCATTAATGAAAAATAAATTCGATATCTTAGAACCCTTTGCGTCTGACCAGCTACTCAGGCATCCCAGTGAGCTCGATGTTATTTTTCTACCCTTGGTGGGGTTTGATCGAAGTGGCAGTCGAATCGGCATGGGCGGAGGTTACTATGACCGAGCTCTCGCCTTTATGGATAAGGAAGAAAAAACTAAACCCACGCTGGTTGGCCTGGCCCATAGCTGCCAAGAAATAAGGCACATTGACCGCCAGTTGTGGGATATACCTTTACATCTAATCGCTACTGAGAATGAAATAATATGCGCAAGACAAAGATAATTTGCACCATCGGCCCAGTCACGGAATCCATAGAAATGCTAGAAAAACTCGCGTTTGCTGGCATGAACATCGCGCGATTAAATATGTCTCATGGCTCTCATGAAAGCCATGCCAAAATCATTCAGTCGATTAAGCAACTGAATACCAAGCTTGATCACCCAGTGGCGATTCTGCTGGACACTCAAGGGCCTGAGATACGCACTGGAGACATGGCCAATGATCTTCACCTCGATGAAGGAGACACCCTGTCCATTGTGGCCCGAGGAGCTGAAAATGTTGAAGAGTCCTCGATCCAGATCAATTATGAGGATCTCATTAATGATGTCGATATCGGCGACACCATTACCGTGGACAATGGACTAATCAATCTCCAGGTACTAGAAAAGCAAGAGCGAGTCATGCAGGTAAAAGTTATCGATGGCGGCTTGCTGAAAAGTAAGCGCCATGTAAATCTTCCGGGCATCAGGGTCAATCTTCCCGCAATTACAGAAAAAGATCGCCGAGATATTCAATTTGGCATGGATCAAGGAGTGGATTTTATCGCCCTTTCTTTTGTCCGCGAGGCCAATGATATTCAGCAACTGCGAGATATCTTGGGTGAACGCGCCAATGAGATCAAAATCGTCGCTAAACTTGAGGATCAAGAAGCCATCACTAACATGGTGGAAATTATCGAGGCGGCAGATGGTGTTATGGTGGCTCGAGGCGATCTGGGCGTCGAAGTTCCACTCGAGGTACTGCCCAGAATTCAACGACGCATCATTCGCACCTGCGCTGAGATGGGAAAAAGGGTCATTGTTGCCACTCATATGCTGGAGTCAATGATTGAAAATCCCATACCCACCCGCGCTGAAGTCACCGACGTGGCTAATGCGGTGTATGAAGAGGCCGATGCTATTATGCTCTCGGGAGAAACCACCGTTGGCAAGTATCCGATTAAATGTGTTGAAACACTGAATAAAATTGCTCGCTCAATCGAAAGTAGCCGTGGCCTTCTTTTCACTGATAATTTGGTCATTAAAGAAGATAAACAACAGATCGCCAGAGCGGCGGTGACGCTGGCAGAATCCATTTCAGCCAAGGCCATTATCGTACCGACACAGCGCGGACGAATGGCCAATCGGGTCACTAACTGCCACCCCCAGAAATCGATTATTTGCGCTTTCACCAACAACGATCTCACCATGAGACAATTGATGCTGAATCGAAATGTACTCAGCTATCAGATCGAATTCAGTGAGGACCCAGAGAAAACCTTGGCTGCGGCAGCCAGTATCATGCTGACAAGAAATGATTTTTCTGCGGATGACCCTGTTGTGGTTATCTCAGATGCCCTTGCCGGCTCAGGATTCGAAGCTATCCAGATTCGCAAGATTTCTGACTTGTTGTAGTCTCAATCAAACCAAAATAAGCGCTTAAATCGAATCAGCTGCCGAGAAAAAAACGATACGCTGGGTTATTAGTTTCATCCTCATAACGATAACCCAGCTTGTCGAGAAAATCTTGGACCTCGACGACATCATGTTGTGATGCTTGAAATCCCACTAGCACTTTACCGTAGGCAGAGCCATGATTTCGATAGTGAAACATGGAAATGTTTAACTTGTTACCCAACTGAATTAGAAAATTAGACAGTGCACTTGGACGCTCTGGAAATTCAAAACGAAAAACCTGCTCTTCACCAACCTGTGGCGACCGACCACCCACCATATGGCGAATATGGGACTTTGCAATATCACTATCAGTCAAGTCTGACACCGGATAACCTCGTTCAGACAGCTCATTAACGAGCTGCACACGATCTGTTTCAGAACTTATCTTTACGCCGACAAATATCTGAGCCTGATTCGCGTCACTGTAGCGATAGTTAAACTCAGATATAGTCCGCCTGCCTAGCGCCTTGCAGAAATTTTTAAAACTTCCCGGTTTCTCGTCCAGAGATACCGCCAAAATAGCCTCGCGTTTCTCACCAATCTCGGTGCGCTCAGAGATGTAGCGCAAACGATCAAAATCAATGTTTGCTCCACACTGAACCGCCAGCAACGTCTGCCCAACTACACCATGTTGATCAACATACTTTTTCAGCCCAGCCACACCCATGGCGCCGGAGGGCTCACAAATAGCGCGGCTGTCATTATAGACATCTTTAATGGCAGCACAGATTTCGTCCGTGCTGACAGTAATCACTTCATCGACAAGATTTTTCAGCACTCTAAATGTCTCCTTGCCGATTTGTGCCACCGCAGTGCCATCAGCAAATAGCCCTACCTCTTTCAAAGTTACACGCCTACCCGCCTTCATGGCAGCATCAAGACAGGCAGCATCGTCCGACTCCACAGCAATCACTTTCACCTCAGGGCGAACATACTTCACATAAGCTGCAACACCTGCACAGAGGCCGCCACCACCCACAGCAACAAAAATGGCATCCAAATCTCCAGGCAACTGGCGAAGTATTTCCATACCCACGGTACCCTGACCGGCAATAATATCTGGATCATCGAAAGGATGGATATAAGTCAAACCCTGCTCATTAACCAGGGTATTGGCATGAGACTGCGCCGTATCAAAGTTATCACCATGCATAACTACTTTAGCACCCCAACCTCGCACGGCATCAACCTTAATCAAGGGTGTGGTTTTTGGCATAACAATGGTCGCTTTGACACCCATTTTTTGGGCTGCCAACGCTAAGCCTTGCGCATGATTACCTGCAGATGCGGCAATGACTCCTGCAGCAAGCTGAGCGTCTGACAAATGTCGCAATTTGTTGTAAGCACCACGTAATTTAAAGGAGAAGACTGGCTGCAAGTCCTCGCGCTTCAGTAACACTTGATTTTGCAGTCGCTGAGAAAGTATGGGCGCATGATCAACCGGAGACTCTATCGCTAAATCATAGATCCGCGCGTCGAGTATTTTTTTTACATAATTCTGTGGCATAGGGGATCCAATTTCTCTTTCACACGCAATGGTAGTTTGATCTTAAAATTTACGCTAGCTTATTGAGATACATTAATACCATAAATGCTTTTGATAGCCATGATCACACAGATTTTTAATCTCAACCAACGTATAATTCTCAATCAAACGATAATAACAGTTTGGGGCAACCAATGGATCAAAATCAGTTAAAACAAGCCGTGGCGCAATCTGCTGTAGACTATGTAATGGAGAAAATCGATAACGATAGCATTGTTGGCATTGGGACCGGATCTACAGCAAACTATTTTATCGATCTGATCGCCGAGCACAAACACCGCTTCGCAGGCACTGTGGCAAGTTCAGAAGGGTCTGCAAAACGACTTTTAGATAAGGGTATACCGGTCTATGAACTAAATGCAGTGTCAGACGTCAGCGTCTATGTCGATGGTGCTGACGAAGCAAACGCCCGTCTGCAATTGATAAAGGGTGGTGGCGCAGCGCTAACTCGTGAGAAAATTGTCACCGCCGTTGCCCGGGAATTTGTCTGTATTGCTGATGAGAGCAAGTGGGTTGAGCACCTGGGGTCATTCCCTCTGCCCGTGGAGGTGATTCCAATGGCCAGGAGTCATGTTGCTCGCGAATTAGTCAAACTCGGCGGTGATCCAGTTTGGCGCAATCAAGTTGTTACCGACAATGGCAATTTAATTCTCGATGTTCATCATCTCCATCCGATTGAATCAGCATGTGAGCTCGAGGAAAGTATCAATCAAATTACAGGTGTGGTAACCAATGGCTTATTCGCCATAAAGCCGGCAGATGTGCTCTTTTTAGCAACACAGAAGGGCATTGTGCGGCACTACGCCCAGTGAAACCTTCTCTGCAATTCGATCACCCTTTGGAGAGTAGCTCTCGCAGGTCAATGATGGCGGCATTCGCTCGGCTTATATAAGATGCCATAACCAGGGAGTGATTAGCCAGCAATCCAAATCCTTCACCGTTAACAATCATTGGCGAGTGTATTGGCTGTTGAGTCATTTCTAACTCGCGAATGATCTGCTGCAAACTGGCCAAAGCGTTCTTTTTCTCAAGAACGTCAACAAAATCGACTTCAACCGCTTTTAGGAAGTGGACCAGCGCCCAGGCTGTACCCCTCGCCTCATAAAAAACATTGTCAATATCCCACCAACTGGTTTTTACCATCAACTCACTGGGAGAATAGGTGGACTGCCGAGCCCCATCAGAGCCAGCCAAATCAGTGTTGATACGCCGCTGCCCGACGCTAGCCGAAAGGCGCTGCGACAAACTGCCCATACGCTTCTCCACCGTACCTAGCCAGTAGCGAAGATTATCAGCACGGGCATAAAACTGCGCATCATAAACCTGTTGATCGCTCAACCGATTGAGATAATTTTCTAGATAATCACGACCCTCTGCAAACTCGCGTTCAGGCCATGGAACCGCCCAGCTCCGATGATCAACGTTGAAGCGCGGCTCCGCGAGTGACAAATCATAATCCTCAGTGGATTGCGATTGTGAACGGCTAAACGACTCACGCATGGCTTTGCTAAGATCTCTCACTTGGATCAATACGCCGTACTCCCAGCTAGGTAGGTTATCCAACCAAACAGAGGGCGGCAATATATCATTACTAAGATAACCTCCTGGCTTTTCGAGCAGTACATCCACCACGCGAATTAGCGTGTTAGTAGTAGCCGAACCAACCGTTTGAGAACTCCCGTTGGAGGGCGCTTGCAGAACATCAAACTCCGCGGGTTCGTCACTCCAATAAATACCCAAGCCAATTAACAATACAAAGACAGCCGCTGAGACAACTAACCCTGCGCGCAAATTCTTTGGAGCTTTGTCACCAATATAGTCTTCCGACAGGGTCGCTCCAGCGCCCCTAAAGGTCTTTTTCCATGCAGTCTTGATGGATTCTAAGATAGCCATCGCTAATGTCCCATCATAGGTTGCATGAGACTTTTTATATTTAGCATCAGTTCATAGTCGCCGCAGCGATCTGTCTGCAATTTTAAAGATGCTGCCTCTCCTACTCGAAGTGGTTGATTGACACCGAAAAACATTAAATGCAGTCCGCCACTAACAAATTTAACGGTTTCACCTGCACTTACGCTTACAGCGGCAAGCGGACGCATCTGCATAATGCCATCATTGTGCAAGTGTTCATGAAACTCTACGCGCTCAGCAATTGGGGACGCGGCGGCGGTGATTAGGCAATTGCCTTTGCTATGATTTACAACAGTCATAAATCCAGCAGTCACACTTTGCCCTGGCGGCATTGTTCTCAGGTAACCATCATTAAGCTGTAGGCTTCCATCGCCCTCCGATTCGCTGATAGCGCTCATCGTGACCATCAGTAGCAGGCACACTAAAATCTTTTTCAAACTCTCACTCCGCGTAATTCAACTGCTTTAATTATTATAACACGTTACCCTCTTTAGCAAGATGCTAATCATTATTATTCTATTGGTGAATCTGTTACTGCTTAAAATATCAAAATATATTCGATACCTTATCCAAAAAAATATCGCTACAATTGCGCCTGCTCTGCGTACAAAGTAACAGCAGCTTGGATCGAACCCGGGGACTCGTGAATGAAATTTTGGTTTTACACCTTTTGGCTTATGCTTTGCTTTACCGTCAACAGCGATGCTGAAGCACAACAACGCTTATTTGACGATACGAGGGAACCGTCTTCCTTAATATCAAGCCAAGCAAACATCTTTCTGCCAGTGGAACAAGTCTACCAAGTGGCTGTCGATTTGCAGGATGAACAACTGGTTTTCAACTGGAACATCCAACCAAACTACTATCTCTACCGCGATCGCTTTAAATTCAATGCAGTGGATGCCGCCACGCAGCTGAGGAAACCTATTTTTCGGCAAGGCAAACGTAAATATGATGAGTTCTTTGAGGAAGAATTAGAGGTTTACTACGGCGACACCACAGTGATTGTGCCGTTTCAGTCCTCCGCGGCAGTGATCGATATTCAAATTGAATCTCAGGGTTGCGCGGATGCGGGACTGTGTTATCCCCCCTACAAACAATGGATAACAATAGATACTACAACTAATGACGTCTTCATCAGCGACAAACCGTCGGATGCCGCCCTCGCAGCCATACCAAAGACCGGAGATAACACTCCATTGTCCCTGCTCTGGGTCTTGGGGTTTGCCTTAATTGGCGGCGTCATATTGAACTTGATGCCCTGCGTTTTCCCCGTGCTATCTATCAAGGCGATGAGCTTTAGCAGAGACCATCAAACTCAGATAGAAAAGCAGGCGCATGGCCTAGCCTACACCTTTGGCGTTATCCTTAGCTTCGTTGCCATCGCTGGCATTATGCTTGGACTGCGCGCCGCAGGTGAAGCTATCGGATGGGGCTTCCAGTTGCAGTCTCCAATCTTTGTTACCGCCTTGATCTATTTATTTTTTGTCATGGGGCTGGCTTTTTCTGGTTATCTCGAAATTGGCACAGGCCTTATGTCCATTGGTCAGACTAATGATCAGCAAACTCAAGGACTATCGTCTTCTTTTATGACAGGTGTTCTCGCCACCACTGTAGCCAGCCCATGCACCGCCCCTTTTATGGGCCCGGCGCTGGGTTTTGCCATTGGTCAACCGGCCTACATCGCCTTGCTTGTGTTCGCATTTTTGGGACTGGGGATGGCATTACCGTTTATTCTACTCACTTGGATTCCAGGATTGAGCAGCAAGTTACCAAAACCCGGCGCTTGGATGGAAAACTTCAAACAATTTTTGGCCTTCCCTCTCTATCTGACCGCCGTTTGGTTGCTGTGGGTTGTGGGCCGTCAAACCAGTGTCGACGTTGCAGCAGTTATAGTAGCTGGCGTTATCTTTATATCGCTGGCCATCTGGCTAACAAAGTTGCGCACCAACGCAGGAAAGCAGGTTACAGATGCCCCTTGGATAAGCTTAGTCGCGGTCATGTTGTTCTTATCAGCCATGGCGGCACCTCTGATGTCTATTTCCAAAGATAAGGAACCACCTCTATGGATATCCTACTCGCCGGAGAAACTCACTGAATTACGCAGTAACGGACAAGCCGTTTTTATCAACTTGACAGCTGACTGGTGCATTACCTGCTTAGCCAACGAACGCGTCGCGTTTACAGATGATTTCTATCAAGCCTTAAAGGAAAATAATATTGTCTATCTCAAAGGAGATTGGACCAACAACGACCCGAAAATAACCGAGCTACTGAATAACTTTCAACGCAGCGGAGTACCACTGTATTTGCTGTATCCAAGAGGTGACGGGCCACCCGAGGTACTTCCGCAAATTCTTTTGGAAAAGATTGTTTTAGATGCTATTGGAAGAGTAAAAACGTAATTTCGGCGATTTTAACCGCAATTTTGTGACTTTTAGCACCAATTTCTTCTAATTTTCACAAAAACTCCAAAGATAGCACTAATTCTGTAGACATCTGTGGCGAACGTCGACTTAAATGACAGCGGTAAAAGTAAATTTCTTTTAAAGTTAATCTAAAATTGCATAATTTCGTTAAACTTCGTCGAAAAACTATTTTTTTGATCAAATTATAGACAGTATCTGCTATTTAGTGCACACTCCGCGTCCGTTTAATTGAATTAGAGGTGTTTATGGCAAATATTTTGCTTTTACACGGACCCAACCTCAACCTGCTCGGTACACGCGAACCTGATGTCTATGGCAGTGATTCTCTCGACGCCATAAATCAACGGATGCACTCTATTGCGAAAGCTGCAAAACACCAACTAACAAACTCGCAAAGCAATGCTGAACATGTGCTCATCCAAGCAATACATGACGGCGCTGCTCAGGGCATAGACTTCATAATCATCAACCCCGGCGCCTTCACCCATACCAGTGTCGCTTTGCGCGACGCTCTTCTTGGGGTCGACATCCCATTTATCGAGGTGCATTTGTCAAACGTACACGCCCGCGAAGAATTTCGCCACCACTCTTATTTTTCAGATATTGCAGTGGGTGTGATCTGCGGTTTTGGCGCGAAAAGCTACGAACTCGCGTTAGACGCTGCCACCCATTTTTTAGACCGATAATTATTTTAAATTAAGTAACATATTTTGAGAGGCCGACATGGACATTCGCAAAGTAAAAAAGCTCATCGAGCTATTAGAAGAATCAAATATCAATGAACTTGAGATTACCGAGGGTGAAGACTCTGTCCGCATCAGTCGAGGTGGTTCAGCTCCAGCTGCGGTTTACGCTGCACAACCTACTTTCACCCCAACGGCTCCGACAGCTGCGCCAGTTAGTAGCGAATCTGCCTCGGAAAAGCCTTTAGATCAGCCAGTCAAAGGCCATCAAGTTTCTTCACCAATGGTAGGTACATTCTATGCGTCTCCTGCCCCTGGATCACCCGCATTTGTCTCAGTAGGTCAGTCGGTCACGGCGGGCGACGTACTGTGCATCATTGAAGCAATGAAAATGATGAATCAAATTGAAGCTGATAAAAGTGGCGTAATCGGTGCTGTGCTGGCGGAAGATGGTGATCCGGTAGAATTTGATCAACCTCTTTTCACCATTGTCTAGCCGCGCGGAGTTTCCATCATGCTAGAAAAAGTACTGATTGCCAATCGCGGCGAAATTGCGCTGCGAATCCTTAGGGCCTGCAAAGAGTTAGGCATTAAAACTGTTGCGGTTCACTCGAAGATCGACGGTGACTTAAAGCACGTCAAGCTGGCAGATGAGGCGGTTTGTATTGGCCCGAACCCCTCGCCCCAGAGTTACCTCAACGTACCCTCAATTATCAGTGCAATGGAAATCACTGGTGCTGACGGCGTCCACCCAGGCTACGGCTTTCTCGCAGAGAATGCGGATTTCGCTGAGCAAGTAGAAAACAGTGGATTTGTTTTTATCGGCCCCAAGGCCGACACAATACGAATAATGGGCGATAAAGTAGCCGCCATTAAGGCTATGAAAGCTGCTGGTGTACCTACGGTTCCAGGATCTGATGGACCACTGAGCAATAACGAAGCCAAGTTGCGTGAAACCGCCAATCAGATTGGCTATCCGGTGATTATTAAAGCCGCAGCGGGTGGCGGCGGACGCGGCATGCGCGTGGTAGAAAATGAGCAGAGCTTAATCAACGCGATCAATATTACGAAAACTGAAGCTGCCGCAGCCTTTGGTGATAGCACCGTGTACATGGAGAAATTCTTACAAAATCCTCGCCATGTGGAAGTGCAGGTGCTCGCCGATGGTCAAGGATGTGCTATCCATCTGGGTGACAGAGATTGTTCTCTACAACGGCGGCATCAAAAAGTTCTCGAGGAGGCGCCGGCACCGGGAATTCCTGAGGAGGCCCGTCAAGCAGTATTTACCAGCTGTGTTAATGCCTGCATCCAGATTAATTATCGTGGGGCCGGCACCTTTGAATTTTTGTACGAAGACGGCAACTTTTATTTTATAGAGATGAATACTAGGGTTCAGGTAGAACATCCAGTATCAGAGATGATCACGGGCGTTGATATCGTTAAGGAACAACTGATGATCGCTGGCGGTCACCCGTTGAGCCTGACACAGGAAGATATTGTTTTTCGTGGCCACTCATTTGAATGTCGCATCAATGCAGAAGATCCGGTAAATTTTATGCCTCAGCCCGGCATGATTGAAAGCTATCATGCTCCTGGAGGAAATGGAGTGAGAGTGGACTCTCATATCTACAGTGGTTATCGAGTGCCGCCCAACTATGACTCCTTGATCGCCAAAGTGATAACTTACGGAATTGACCGTGATGTGGCTCTATCGCGCATGCGAATTGCACTTGACGAGATGGTCATTGAGGGAATTAAGACTAATATCCCACTGCATGATGATCTAGTTAGAGACGAAGCCTTCAAAAAGGGTGGCGTCAACATCCACTATCTTGAGAAGAAGCTAGGTCTGTAAATCGTCAAACTGATTAGCGGCCAACTGAGGAGTTTCAAGGTGAAGTGGATTCAACTTATCATTCATTGCTCCCCGCAGGAGAGCGAAGAGATCGAATTGGCAACAATTGAACTGGGTGCTCTATCAGTCACTCTACAAGATGCTGCCGACCAACCGATTTTAGAACCCGCAGTCGGCGAAACGCCGCTGTGGGATGCCTGTGTTCTAACCGCTCTTTTCCCCTCAAATGCAGTTACCACTGCCATTGATAGTCAATTGAAACATCGTTGCTCCATCATTACCCAGCGCTGGGAACAACTTGAAGACAAAGACTGGTCACAGGAATGGAAAAAACACTTCCAACCCACTCTGTGCGGCAAGCAACTGTGGATCTGTCCGAGCTGGACTGAACCGCCAGATCCCCAGGGTATAAATCTACACCTCGATCCCGGTCTCGCCTTTGGTACCGGGAGCCATCCGACTACTCATCTATGTCTGCAATGGTTGGATGCACAGGACCTCAAGGACAAAACAATAGTCGACTACGGCTGCGGCTCAGGAATTTTGGGTGTCGCTGCACTACTGCTGGGTGCTCGAGAGGTTATTGCCGTAGATAATGACCCACAAGCACTACTGGCCAGTCGAAATAATGCACTGCGTAATAATATTTCTGAAAAACAACTAAAAACTTATCTGCCAGAGGAATTGCCCCCAAACAGTTACGCCGATGTACTCGTTGCCAACATATTAGCGGCACCACTAATCGAGCTTTCCCCTAAACTTTGTGCCATGACCAAGCCACTGGGATACCTATGCCTCGCTGGACTCCTCGATAGTCAAATCGATCAAGTTGCAGCCCCCTATGCTAAGGACTTTGACTTTCATGAACCAAAAATAGAAAGTGAATGGGCCCAACTCAGCGCAAAGAAACGCCTAGGGTAATCACTATAAAAGTATTTCAACGTACTTTCCCTGCCGATCATCGCAGATTTTATCGACGCGAAACTTTATATTTATTGATCACTTTTTAATCAATCGACAAAGCGTTATGATGTCAGCCCGTTTTTAATAGCTTATGAGATCCGCGTGTTTACAATCGGTCCGTATACCATCAACAACCAAACTGTTCTAGCGCCTATGGCTGGTGTTACCGATCTGCCTTTCCGTCAGCTGTGCCGAAAAATGGGGGCTGGGTTAGTGGTATCAGAAATGGTCGCCGCAGATCCCAATACCTGGTCAACCAGAAAGTCCCGTTTGAGGGTGCAATTTGGCGATGAACCAGCCCCCAGATCTGTGCAAATCGCCGGCTATGACCCACAAATGATGGCCGAGGCAGCCCAATTCAATGTCCAATCGGGTGCTGAAATTATCGATATCAATATGGGTTGCCCAGCCAAGAAGGTTTGCAAACGGGCGGCCGGATCTGCATTACTGCGGCACCCCGAACTGGTTGCAAATATTCTCAATGCAGTTGTTTCTGCAGTTGACGTTCCAGTAACGCTTAAAATACGCACCGGCTGGGATAGGCAAAACCGCAACGCAGTGACCATCGCCAAGATTGCCGAGGATGCCGGTATTAGGGCACTAGCGATCCATGGCCGCACAAAAGCCTGCCGCTTCGTCGGTGAAGTGGAATACGACACCATCGCTCAAGTCGTTGATGCCATTGATATTCCCGTGTTGGCTAATGGTGACATTAACGACCCTTTAACAGCTGCCGCGGTACTCAAACATACAGGAGCAGCCGCTGTAATGATCGGTCGTGGGGCTCAAGGTAACCCGTGGATTTTTAGGCAAATAAATCATTATTTAACCTCTGGAACTCATTTGGCGCCGCCCAGCATGGAAGAATGTGCTGAAGTCATGTGTGGACACTTACAGGCACTGCATGATTTCTATGGCGAAGTGGCAGGGGTGCGCATATCGCGCAAGCACATCGGCTGGTATATAAACCCTCTCCAGGGAGGCAAGATATTTACCCAGCATTTCAACACCTTGGAAACGACCCAGCAACAACGAGAGTTGCTAAAAAACTTTTTCCTCAATTATCAACCTGAGGCACAGGTCGCATGAGCACCGAAAAATCGCTGGCACTGCAAAAAATCAACCAAGCCATCAATGACGAATATGGTTTGGACCCGAGAACACCCATCACAGATACCCAACAATCACTGCGGCTGAGTGTGGCAACGTCTATGGATCGTTACTTCCAAAGTCTGGGTGGTCAGAGCACAACCAATCTCTATGATCTGGTTATGACTGAAGTGGAAACACCTCTGCTAATCGCAGTATTAGAATATACAAAAAACAACCAAAGCAAGGCAGCCGACATTCTCGGCTTGAACCGTGGCACTTTGCGCAAAAAACTGAAACAGTACGATTTACTATAACTTACCGAGGAACCCATGAGCGATTTAAAAAAAGTTTCCCGCGCACTAATTAGCGTGTCCGATAAAACTGGTATTGTCGATTTCGCCCAAGCACTGAATAAAATGGGTGTCGAGCTGCTCTCTACTGGCGGTACCTTCCGACTGCTTCAGGATAATGGTATTGCCGTCACCGAGGTGTCAGATTACACCGGCTTTCCAGAGATGATGGATGGTAGAGTGAAAACCCTGCATCCGAAGGTACACGGTGGTATCCTAGGTCGTCGCGGCACTGACGACGCAATCATGACAGAGCACTCGATTAAACCTATAGATATGGTAATCGTTAATCTCTATCCCTTCGCAGCAACTGTTGCAGACCCCAACTGCACACTGCCCAATGCCATCGAAAATATTGATATCGGTGGCCCCACCATGGTGCGCTCTGCAGCTAAAAACCATAAAGATGTGGCTATTGTCGTCAACAACATGGACTACATGTCGGTACTGAAGGAAATGCAAGCCAACAGTGGGCAATTGAACTACAGCACCCGCTACTCACTCATGGTCAAAGCCTTTGAACATACCGCCAGTTACGACGGCATGATCGCCAACCATTTTGGTGCCAGAGATACCGACAACAAGGCCCGAGATTTCGCTGACACCTACAATGTGCAGTATGTCAAAGCCCAGGATATGCGCTACGGCGAAAACCCCCACCAGAAAGCAGCCTTCTATACAGAAGCGAATCCAGTGGAAGCCAGTGTTGCCACCGCACAACAGCTACAGGGAAAAGCGCTGTCATTCAATAATATTGCAGATACCGATGCGGCATTGGAATGTGTCAAACAGTTCGATCAACCCGCCTGTGTTATTGTAAAACACGCCAACCCCTGTGGTGTGGCGGTTGCGGTAGACATTGGGACGGCCTATGATCTAGCCTTTGCCACTGATCCGGAGTCGGCGTTTGGCGGCATCATCGCGTTTAATCGCGAGTTAGATGCTAAAACCGCAGAGACCATCTGTGAAAAACAATTTGTCGAAGTCATTATTGCCCCCAGCGTTTCCATCGATGCGGTGGCGGCGGTGGCAAGCAAAAAAAATGTGCGCCTGCTGCAATGCGGTGCCTGGAGCGATCAACGGCCTGAGGATTTTGATTACAAAAGGGTCAATGGCGGCCTGCTAATTCAGGATCGTGATAACGGGGTAGTGACCATGGATGATCTTAAGATTGTCTCCAAACGAATTCCTTCGCAAGCTGAACTCGCCGATATGTTATTTGCCTGGAAGGTGGCCAAAATGGTTAAGTCCAATGCCATCATTTATGCCAAAAACAACCAGACAATCGGTGTAGGTGCGGGTCAAATGAGCCGCATTAACAGTGCGCGAATTGCCGGCATCAAAGCCGAACATGCGGGCTTACAAGTAAAGGGGGCGGTGATGGCGTCAGATGCCTTTTTCCCCTTCCGTGATGGCATCGACAGTGCTGGCGAGGCTGGCATTAGCTGTATTATTCAGCCCGGTGGCTCCATGCGTGATGATGAGGTAATCGCTGCAGCCAATGAGCATGGCATGGCCATGGTATTCACCGGAATGCGGCATTTTAGACACTAAACAAAGGTTGCACGTACCAAGAAGATTAAAAAAGCACGCTTAACGCGGGCTTTTTTAATCTGGTGTCTATTCGCTTTCTGGCGAACCGGCATCTTGCTCAATGGACCACAGATGATCTTCCATTACCTCCCAAAGAGGCGTTTCCACCCAGGTGTCGTCCAGATAAAATTTCTCTGGCTCCTCCTCCTTTGGATCCACAATCAGATTATAAAATGAGGGGTAGGCTAGATTCTTGATGGCGTAACTTTTCTCATCAATCTCTTTGAGGAGCATTTTCCAATTGCGCCATTTTACACCAAAGAGATCATTGCCAATATAGATAATCACCGACTCCCTGGCAGACTTGGTATCTCTTGCGGTAAAGAAGTCACTCTGATCGACGCCGTCTAAAACCCGATCTGAAGGAATTTCACCGCCGACAAAGGAAGCCAAGGTGGGAAATATATCAATCAAATGAACAACATCGTTTGATACCTGACCCGCCGGGATACGGCCGGGATAACGAATTAAAAAAGGTACGCGCAAGGAACCCTCGTAAGGCGAGAACATGGTTCCTCGCCACGGACCCGTGAAACCGAAAGACCGCTTGATACCCTCGCGCCCATTATCAGAGGTGAAAATGAAAATCGTATCGTCAGTTAAACCGAGATCATCGACGGCGGATAATAGTTCACCAACGTAGGCATCGGTCTGAGCCAGGACATCGGCGAAGCTGCCATTGCCAGTAGAACCTTTAAAATCAGGATGGGCATCAACTGGCTCATGAGTTTGAGTGTAGGGAACGTAAGCAAAAAATGGCTGCTTGCTAGCGGCTTTGCGCTTGATAAAGTCCAGCGCGTGATCAGTGATTTCTCGGTCAATAGTGGCTCGCTTAGCACGGCCATAAACCTCTTTCTTCTCGGGTTTTTCACCGCGCACAGCAGTCATTATGCGGGTAAACTCAACACCAGAGTCCGCCTGAAAGCTATCACTGTCGGGCCAAAAGGCTTGATCAGAGGAGTTGGGAATACCGAACCATTCATCAAAGCCCTGATCGGTGGGGTAGCGACCCTCGGCGTCACCCAAGTGCCACTTGCCAAACATGTCAGTGGCATAACCCGCGTCGGAAAGCATTTCCGCCAGAGTAATTTCCCAAGACGTTAAACCATACCAGATGCCCCGCGGTGGCCCCTCGGGGCGCTGTCGCGTGCGAATACCATAGCGGCCGGTCATCAGCGCTGAGCGCGATGGCGTGCACTCCGCCTCGACATTAAAGTTGGTGGATTGAAATCCCTGTTGGCCAATGCTGTCAATATTGGGTGTGGGAGCTCCCCGCAAAACGCCACCGCCGTATACCCCAATCTCGCCATAGCCAAAGTTATCCATTACTACTAAGACAATGTTGGGCTGTTGGGAGCCATTTGAGGTAGCCGCTGACAACTGCAATGACAGGGTCACCAACAAAAAGATCAGCAGTTTTCGGTGCGCAATTGAGATGATTGACATTTTTACCTCCATTAAGTCACGTTGACGCTGGCCCAATGACAAAACCTATAATCTAGTGAGTATAGGCTGGGTAGTTCAATTAACAATGCTTGCCGATAGGCAGCTATGTTTGGCCGAATCTCCTTCTCCAGAGCAAGTCTTGCTATCTCACCCCCCCCGCTAATGATTGGCAAATAGGCGAGATCAACCTTACAAATACTGCAAAAAATACTCAGTTACTCGCGCTTCTATATACTTTGGCGCGGATTGCCAGGCCCGCGCATGGACGTCGCAGGGAGAGCGCCAATAGTCCTTGGGCTGCTGAGCAGCGGAGAAATTTCTCTCACCATGGGATATGTTAATTAGCTCATCGCCCTCACAGTGAATAATAAATACCGGCCGAGGAGCAATATTCGCCACAACAGTCTCTGGGTTGACCGCAGTCATATCCACGCCGGAGCGAAACTGAAACAACCAAGTGGTAAACGATAGAAATGGAACTCGTGGCAACCCCACATACTTAGAGAACACCTCGCTGAGGAGATCTTCAAGATTAGCCCAGCCCGCTTCAAACACACCAGCACTGATTCGTGGATCTTGGTCCATGGCCATTATCGAGGTCACTGCGCCCATAGAGGTACCAAACACACCAATACTCTCCAGATCCTTTTCATTCTGTAAAAAGTCCACAGCGGCGATAACGTCTTGTCGTTCGAAATAACTCATGGAGGAAAAATCACCTCCACTAAGACCGCTGTTGCGCAAGTCAAAGGCCAATATATTAAAGCCAGCAGTGTGTACTGATGTGAACCAACGCATCCCCTCATGTCGATCTGCGCCATGACCGTGGACAAAAATAATCACCTTGCTCGAGTCAGGGGCAGGTATATACCAACCGCTCAAATCAATACCATCGTCAGAGCTAAAAACTACATTTTCAAAATCAAGCTGCAATTGCGAAGGATCGCCACAGTACAAAAAATGTTCTTCAGTGCACTGATAAGATGGATACATCAAGCTGGAGGAAAATGTCCAGCTTATGACCAAAGTGCCAATACAAGCCAAAGCAACAAAGACCGCCATTGCAATGGAAGCAGTGCTAGTTTTTTTTAGTGTAGTCGCCATCTATCTTTGTCTAATGGGACTGACGGTAGAGACAGCGAAAAACAACATCATTACCACATTAAAAAAAGTTCCCACCGTCAAAGCCCCATAGGGCACTGCCATATCGATAACCAAGGAATCCAATACAGGCACACCCAACACCAATAATAAAAGTGGGTTAAACGCTGATACCCAACGAGGGTGATCAGTTTTTCCCAAAACACCCCGAACCAATAAAATAGCACAGGCCAACCCCAGCGGCATGATTACTGTGTCAGCAACAAAGTCCATATAGTTAGATGCCGTCTCTAAAAGTACTAGGGATTGATCTGTATGTTGGTTGACAAACTGAACCACAAAACCAAACATACCCCACAGCGCATGGAAAGCACCAGCGATAACAATGCTGAAGGCAAAACAGACTGCCGTGATTCCCGCCCACAGTGGCGAACGCGAGGCTAACTTTATGTACAGGTGCCAGGCGCCAAACAAATAGAACACCGCTGCAATAGGGCCCAACACACCAGAAATATGCAGATCACTGACAGTGGCCAACAGCACCGCTTTGCGCCCTGGCAAAAGATTATCAACCGCATCAATCACCACCGGCATTGACTGCCAGTGGGCATACAGTAATAGATCGCCAACAAACATGATAAAGGCGCCCAAAAACCCCAATAAACCCGAAAACATCATGGCTTGATTTGCCTGTGGCTGTGCTGCAATTGACACTAAATAGCTGCTGAGTTTGGTGGAAAAAGTCACTGTTTTTTTACCCCTGTTGATTGGCGCTGATCTATAGCCAGATCATTCCATCTACTTTTTTCTAAATCATAACAAACAAACTGAACAACTCAACTGATAGAATGATTCAAACAAAGCATCAAGTATTCTATTCCGAACTCTCCAGTGCAGCGCAGATTTTGGGAATAGCCTGATAAAGACAGGAATAATGCGAGAGCCCCACCATAGAATTGACTGGCTGGCTGGCTTCAACAAGCTGGTGCAATTCGGTGGCCATAGCAAAGGGAGACCAATTATCCTCTGTACCATGCCATAGACTGACTCCGATAATAGCGGTTTTTAAACTACCCGACCATTGCACATACTGGTCGATATCACGCTGATAACCCTTGGCATAGTTGGAAAAACATGAGGTTAACAATGGCCTTATGACATGTTGAAAATCAACAGACTGCGCCAATTCTCGATCTGAGCCCTGTGCTGAGGCAAACAACATCTTGAACAAAAACTTAGGTGCTAGAACGGCTATTAAGCGTTGAAAACCAGTCAACCATGAAAATAGCATCGGTTGGTTCTTGGCTAACTTGAATACCATGCCGCCGGCCATAGCATCCAAAATCTCTTTACTGCTAATGGGTCCTGCTGCGGAGATCAAATGCACTTGACCCACTTGATCGCCCAATCGCGAAGCAACCTCTAGTGCCGCATAGGCACCGATGGAAAAGCCAATTATATCCAAAGATCGATCATGAAATTGAGTTTGAATTTCATCGGCCATGTGTTGGAAATAGTCTTCACCAGTGAGAGACTGATCAATGGAAAATCGTTGCCAGCAGACAATGTTGATACTGTGACGTTGAGCCACTTCGGAGAAAAGAGCAGCTTCTTCGGCCGCACCGGGGGCACCATGAAAATAGATCACTGTACGACCCTGTCTGTCACCGTATTCAATAAATTCCACAGTTTCTCCAAATAGTGTTCGGTCTACTTTGGTCGCCAATAAAACCAGCAAATTGCGGGAGCTTCTCACTGTCGACCCACCTGAACACAACAACATAACTCTTGACTGATTATCAAGGAGGCGAGTTGCTGTCATCTCAAGCCCGAAATAAAAAAGGAGCTGACCACGTTGTAGGTAGCCAGCTCCTTTTGAACAAGGAAAACATCAATGTTTAAGAAATCACTTTGCAGGTCTCTCAAGTAATCCGACTTTCATAAATTAAAAAAGTTCAATAGTAAACAAAATAAATTTATAAAACTTTCTCCTAAAAGCACCGACTAGTGCACAATAATCTTTAGTTACCGCCATTTTTACTCTTAGCTTGGCCAACAATAGAACCAAAAACCAGCCCGATGCCAGCACCCGCTATGAGGCCAAGCGCAACATCTGTCAATATAGCCTGCCCAAAAACCAAGCCAATGCCGCTGCCGAAAATCATTCCTAGTCCAGCGTAATAATGGTTGTTTTTCTTGCTACCTTTATCGCTCATGGTGCCACTGCTCCTTTCGCTATAATTTATGTTAATGACCTAACCCGTTAGGTCTGAAATACAATTTTTCTAGAGATCACTATCTGTCCAAACGGCAAGTTCGTTGCCGCTGGGTTCGATAAAATGAAACCGCCGTCCACCAGGGAAAGCGAAGATTTCTTGGCTTATCAGACCACCAGCTCCCAGTACCTTACTCAAGGTACCTTCAAGGTCAGTGCTGTAAAAAATCATTAGGGCTGACCCAGTATCAGTCACTGCTTTCTTATCTGACTTGAAAAAACCACCATCCAGGCCCTGGTTAGAAAATGCCGTGTAGTCCGGGCCAAAGTCCTCGAAAGTCCAACCGAATACCTCACTAAAAAATGCTTTGGTTGCCGAAATATCCGCTGCCGGAAATTCCACGTAATCCAGTTTTCCATTTATAGATCCCACTTAGATCTCCTTAAGATACATTGCCAGTTCCTATCTAGTTTGGCTGAATCAATAATTTTACGCGGCCATAAAAAGTAATACTGGTTTGGTCAGCTGTGCTTCGAAATCTCTGCCGCCCGAGATAACGCCCAGTAGCCAATCATGGTGCTGGTGATAATTCTAACCGGAAAGTACGACAACGCGGGCAAGTTTAACAGCCATAAAGCCATCGCCTGGGGTAAAGCATAAAATGTCACTGTCTTCACCCAAAATAAAGACAACAGGTAATCTCTACGGAAATCCGACGTAGTACTGGATTAAGATTTTAATCTCACCGCCGTGCCGAACACCATGATCTCACAAGAGCCGTCCATTATTGCACTGGTGGTAAAACGGATGCCCACAACTGCATCTGCACCTTTTTCTTTGGCACTTTCAACCAGTCGTTGAATAGCGATGTTCCTAGCCTCAGTCAGCATTTCGGTATAACCGCGGATCTCCCCACCAACGATGCTCTTTAACCCAGCCATTAAGTCGCGGCCAATATGCTTTGACTGCACGACGTTGCCTGTAACCACACCAACGACAGACTCGGTTTCCCTGCCTGGTATAGACTCTGTGGTTGAATAAATCATAAAGCGCTCCTTTTTATCAATCTACCAAGAATTTAATTCGTATTTCTCTCTACCCGCCACGGTGGATTGAGCCGATTCTCGCCGGCCCAATACAATTTGATTTTGTTACCAGAGGGATCCTCAAGAATAGCTTCTCGCCAAAGGTAATCCTGGTCTGCTGGATCTTGTGAAAATTCAATACCAATAGATTTTAACTTTCTCACCCAATCATCAAGATGTCGGTGTTCAAAGTAAATCACTGCGCCGTTACTGAAGTCCCCACTCTCCAACATCAACGAAAAAGTGGCATCACCCTCTGGGCACTGAAAGCGCGCGTAATGGGGCGTATCCACAATTTGAGTAAAACCCAGCTTTAGATAAAAATTGACCGCCTCAGGCATTTGCTTCACGGGCAATGTGATTTGATTAAGATTCATTTCTGTACTCTGTTTTCAGGCCTATGTAATTGAGACGAGTTTTATCTCATCAGCGCCCAGCTCTGTAACGTACCGACAAAATATAAAATACCAATGGTCAGGCAAATGCCTGAACTGACCAACCAAAAAGCTAAACTATTGTCGGGAAACAGAGGCATTATCAGCACAAAGGCCAAACCACGACACAAATAAATCGCTGAAATAACTACCAGCCCGAGTTTTAGCAGCGGGAGTCGACCAATAAGATTAGCGCCCGACAAAGCATAAAGTGAAAATAAGGATAGGGCAAAAACAACCGCTGAAGTAACCGCCGTGGGATACCAGTGCCCACTTTCCGCTAACAGCGCCATCTGTTCGCCCGCGCCAAAAAAACGATACCAATCAGCTCCAAAAATAATGCAACCCAAATGAGCCAAAGCCGCAAAAGCGCTACAGATGGAGGCGAGGATTAACCACGTATTTTTATCAGATTGCACAGTGTCTTCCTTGCTATTTGACTAACTCTCAAGCTCCACCTCTAAAAGATGATTATAAAAGTGCATTGCATGGGCCTGTTCATACTGCCGCTTGTCCAACGCCCCATAGGCGAAGTGCTCTGCAAGTGGTCCTTTATAATTGGCAAACGTAATTATCGATTGCTTGAGTCGCTGGTATGCATAATTGATATCGCCCTCTGCTTCAATCACTGGAGCACCGGGAATTGCCTCGCTCAAGCCATGAGCCATCTCACCCTTTGCAGAAAAAGCCGCGAATGCCAGCTTGCCCGCTGAACTTTTAAAAAGCGCCGATTTATGCTCGGGAAAGCCGGTCATTGAGAACTCAATGCTTTGTGCAGCATGCACTAGGATTTGATAAATATCCCAATCTCCCAGCGTGTTGATCTCAGCATTCATCAATCGATTAAGAGTCTCTAAAGAAGCTTCGATTGTCAGTGCTCGATTATTCGATCCATTGCCAAGCCAAACTAAACCGCCAGTGCCTATTACAACGCCACTGGCAAGTATTCCTGAAAGAAAGTTTCTACGATTCATCTTTTCATCCCGCTCTATCTTCAGTCTGCAGCTTAAGTCACCAATCTTAAAATGTTGACTGTTTTCTTTTTACACCTATGGCCCGATTTTTATAGCAGGCACGCCAGAAAGCAGCTTCATTGGGCCAAAATTTAAGGTCTAAAGCTACATTTAATTCACAGCAGAAGGTTAGTTCCCTCTTTTAAGTAGAGCCCACCCCGATTGCTACTAAATGGGACCTTACGATTTACTACTCAATTGGCATTTTGATCGGTGTGGCTTTTGGTGGTTGCCACTCCCCCGACAGGATTGACTCACTCGGCTGATAAGCCCGGAACACATAGTTCCAACCCTCTGGAGTTGGAATACAATTCGGGATTTTTGCCTTGCATCCCCCCAATTGGATTCGATAGCTGCCATCATCTCTCGGTATTGCGTTTACATTGTTCAAGGCATTAACACTTAGGGAGCTGTTAGGCACCATAAACCCGCGTTGATTGTAAAGGGTGACCGACCAAAACGCGTTGGTGGGTACATCTGAAAGGATCAATTCATGGGGTTTATCTGCATCGCCGGGCAACGGCCCAGCAGAGAAATAGCCTGCTTCTGTTCTGGGAAGTCCGCCCCAGCCAACCGCTGTAGCAACCAGATGTGACACTGGATCAACCTCTCCCACACCACCAAAGAAGGCTCCCAAATGACCCCTCGACAGTGAACCAAGTTGAAGCAATGCCCTTCGTGTGGCGTCAAAACTCTTACCGTCATAACTAGGCACAATGAACTCGCCCGCTGCGCGCTGACTAACAATAACCTTGTCCTGGAGCCTGTTTGCCAAAGCAATATCATCAGCATCAAAGGCATCGGCAAATACTCGGACGACTAAAACAGCGTAACGGGTGTCCACGTCTTCCATGGTGAAGGTATTGGTTCCGCTATGGTAAATATCAATGGTGAAGTGATCTTGGGAGATCACATGGGCAGAGATATACCGTCCATCTGTCGTCTCAGGTAAAGTGACAGTAACCGCCCCAGCAGTCATATCGAACACGCCGTTTGAGTAAAGGGTATCTAGGTTCATGCGAATAATCGTCTGTTTCTGCAGATCCACTGGCTCACGACGATGACGCAACTTACCCAACTCACCTTGAGCGATAAGATTGTTCATGTATCGATCAGTTTCCGCGCGAACAAAATTGTGCACGCCAACCTTTATCGGTTGTGCAGTTACCGTGCTACAAAATAATAATCCCGCCAAAACCAAAGCAATGAATCTTGTCATGTCTCATCCTTAATCTATATTGAAAAAAATAGCCCGCTCACCAAGCTACAGCACGTCGGTCAATGTGCAGAGTAGGGAAATAAGACCATCAGATCAACAGCTCAGCAATCACCAGAAAGGGGCCTTTTTTATCTCCGGCACCCAAAAACTGATGGCGGCCCAGCGCCAATCCTTGAGAACTGATAAACGCGCGCAGTACCGATTCAGCGTCATTGGAAAAATCAAGCCCGAGGTTTAACGACTCTCCAGTTGCCTCGAGCAAGTTGTTCACTGCCTTGCCTTTACTCATATTAACAAAGTGTTGAGAGTAAAAATCTGCAACTACCACACTGCCTTTGGCCGCATGGGATTTCAGTGCCTCAAGCGTATTTTGTACGGCGGTTTCGCTGAGATAAAGTGTCACTCCTTCCCACAGAAAGATAGTCTTCTTTTTCGGGTCATAGGAGGTTGCCATAAGCGCAGTGATCCAGTCTGCATCGGCGAAGTCCACCTCAACAAACTGCACCCTAGTTGTGTCTATGCCCGCCTTTGCTAGGTGTTCACGTTTGTATGCCTGCATAGCCTTTTGGTCCAACTCAAACAGTGACACAATGCTTTGATTAAGCGCGCCGCAGGCGCGGGTATCAAGACCTGCTCCGAGCACAACAAACTGATCTGCTGTGTCACTGTTGGTCGAGATCAGCGCGTCAAACTCCATCGTGCGCGATGGCACTAAGTTGGCCAAACCCGCCTTCTCGGGTGAGGGCAGAGTGGGATAAAGGAAAGGCTCACCGGCAATCTGACGTGCCAACCAAAGCGGAAAAAGTGTCAGCCACAACCCAGTAATAGAGTTGTTTGGAATGGCGCTGGCAAGCTTTCTGGCCGGCTCGTCACGGCGCAAGCCAAACACATCCATGGTCCATCGGCCGTTGATTATTTCAACTGCTGTTTGGGAGACTCCCATCCGTTTGCTAACAGCAATCTGTTTATACGCCACCCAAATCACCCCCAGCAAACTGATTGGCAACCACAAGATCTGCAACGGGATATAGACTAACCAAGCAAGTGCAATCATTACTGAGAGTCCTTCTGTTTTGAGAAAATGCACAGACAACAACCAATCACCGTCAAGCTCAACATAAACGCCTTACCCAAGACCACTGCCTGAACTTGACCAAATTCTATCACTGCACATGACAATAATACAGCCGTTGCAGGGGCGTCAACTGTCATCCTTCTAGGTTCTGCCAAACTGAAGAGAAGCGGCAAATAGGAGAGTAAGGGCTTAAACCAGTGTATACTTTTTTTCATTAATTCGGACGAATGCTTAGCTCTCTTGAATATTTGTAGGTATTTTGCTGGTAAGGTGGTGCACACCTATAAGATGAGATTGCTTTGATCAAAGCGTTCTTTTTTAACAATTCTAAACCTGTTTGCACAAAGCGATCTATGACCAAGGTTTTTGCGCGAGTGCCTGCACAAACGGAAGCCCCCACATTGCGGCAGCATTGTTCGCAAGATTTCGGCAGCTCTGACTAATTTCCTGTTTCTCCGTTGCCGTTATCCATCCTTCTCCCACGGCCAGTTTTCCTAGTTTACCGTTGTCTACTACATCGACGAGGTTTGCAAAATACTCTGTGCGAAAGTCACAATTTGGAGATTGTTCCCAATCGACGGAGAGTTCCAATTGATCGAAATTGTTATCTAACAATAATCGTCCCAAGGAGAGGCCAACGTCTGGATTTCCACCTGAATAAATCATTCCCTGACAATAGATAAATCTAAGTTTTTCCGCCATCTGCTCTGCGGGGCTTATTAATATCAAGCTGCTGACAATATCCCTAATTGCCACGTATCCACCAGGTTTTAAAACTCGGTGTATTTCTCTTATGGCCTCACTGTGTTGGGGTATGTGAGCAAATAAAGCTTGCGCAAACACAATGTCAAATTGATCATTCTCGAAAGGTAACTGGAAGATACTCGCTTTTTGAAAGTCAATGTTGGATATACCCTTTGCCTCAGCCAGGGCTCGTGCGATATCGAATTGCTCGCAGTCTAAATCGATTCCAATGGTTCTTCCCGCCAAAGCCCACTCAGCCAGCCCAAGCGTAACCGATCCGGGGCCACATCCACAATCGAGAATATCACTATTAGGCTCAATGCGATGCCGAAAGAACTGGGCACAAACTTCAACGGTTCGGTATCGACGCAAATAATTAATAAACCCATTGTTACCACCAAAGTTGTAATTGCCTTCATTTTTGTCAGACATAATCTTCGTTGTCCTCTGGATAGAAACCGCACTCGGAATTTAGCCTATTAAAAATTGGAGCCTAATAATTAGACCAGCTTGGTGGGCGTCGCTTGTTAATGTGTAAGGTATCTTCTCTCACAAATCGCCACCAGCAACGTAAAAAGGCAGAAATAGAGCAGATCATAAATTATTGCTATACACCTTATAGCGTAGACAATATGGCTGAAAATTGTAAAAAAAAGGCAGTACAGACGAGATATAACGATAGAAATTACAGAGATTTGTCGTTAATAGAAAGAATGATTGATAGCCTCAATGATCAAACATAAGCTCTTTTGTTTGCGTTTTTTTCACTTCCAGTTTTTCTTCCGATCCCTGTTTCAGAGCCACATCGAAAAAAGAGACAATATAGTAACTCATTTGATCATGGAATCGTTTCGCTAATGCTCGATCCGTCCAGGACGAATGTTTAGCTCGCTTGAATATTTGTAGGTATTTTGCCGGTAAAGTTTGATCAAAAGCGCCATTTGGCTCAATTAAATCAGGCGATATGGGGCGATCCTTAGAACCGCCCTGATAAAGGGTTGAGACGTTAGTCATGTTGCTGATGCGATCTTGTACCTTATAGGGCTTGTGCCAAGGCGATAGTAGAGCAATAGAAGTAATTTCATCCCGCTTCCATGAATCCCAAGCACCGGCCAACCCCATACATGTGTAGCCACCCATAGAATGCCCCATGCAACCTACTTGATCGAAACTATTGATGTACTGGGCATATTCAGTGGAGGGCAAAGCATCCAGCACCCGATGAATGTCATCTCTGCGGTTACTATGGGTCTTATCTGTCCACTTCTGGGGCTTGCGCCAAGAAACATCAGGCGTTTTACTACCTGAAATACAATCAGCGTGCTTCGGTGCAACCACTGTGTAGCCGGCGCGAGCAAGACGAGACTGAATACCGTCAACACTAGTTGGACATGCACCCATTCCATGAGAAAAAACGACTAAGGGGTAGACACCATTATCAGCTCGCCGAATTTCAACCTCAACACCTCCGATAGTGTCAGTGGTTAAAATGACGTTCTTGTTTGAAATAGTATTCATCGTCAAAATTCCGGCAAAGGACGGTGCCGAAGACAATAGTAGATATGCCAGTATCACCACAGAATTTGTAGTTGAACTTATTTGTTGTTTGACGAAGGCAGATTTTCTTGTGTGAGAAAAATTCATAGTGCATTACACAACGCACAACGGAGTGTCACGTTGACTCTTTTCGAGCGACGCTACTCATTTTTTTGCCAAAAACAAACATAATGCTTAAAGCCAAGAGCTAAAAGTATTGCAACGACTTCTTTATTACACACTTTTTCATCAGCAACAGATGCTGCACCATGTTACCTTTGCCAGGTGCTATTATGTCGTACTGCTAGAAATGGTTAGCTTTTTAACAACCGAACGCTGACTACCCTTTGCGAGAGGTCTGATGGACAACTCGATATCAGAGTCCAATTTTGTGGTGAACTGCTCTTTGTGCTTGCCCTTGGCCTCCGCTTTTTCTGACATCTGCCAGAGCTTTTTGGCAAACCCTCTAAGATTTTCAGGCGCTGCGTGAATAAATATCTCTTCGGCTTTTGTATCTTTTTCAATGGTTATCATGTTTTTCCTTTTGTACTATTCGCAGCTTACGAAGGCCGAATTTTTTGTGGCCAAAGAGCGCCTGATGGGTTCAGGAAAAGAGCTGTTTACCTTCATGGGTTTACTCATTAACTTTCCCAGATTATTCGTATTTATCGAGGTTCTCCTTCCACCGAAACCATCTCCAAGCAATTTCTCCATCATCGCATCGTTTCCAACAACGCATGTCCAAGCTTATGGGCAATTGTGAGAGCGAGGTAGGCTAACAATCTTCCAGCTTTTTCTATGAAATCAGATGCCGGCTGCAACCACAGTTCTGAAACTTTGGTGTAGCTATCAGCGCGTGATTGAATCACAGATGATCGAATTTGAATTGCTACAAAAATTAGTGAAATAACAACTGCAAGTCCACCGATAATTTCTGCCCAATTTATCAATGTTTGAATCATTCTAATTCCCTATCTGGTTAGTCCCCAATTTATATTAGAAGGCACATAAGGCCCGGCTAAACGGTCAAAACGGAGCTAATTATTTTGTGCTAGCGTACCGAAAGAGCAAAAAACAAGCAACGCCGTAGCGCTCAGATTTAAACGCTTGTTATGTATGTGATGAAGTTAAGGTTTCTACAGCTAATTTTCCTAGAGCATCCGCGGCTAGTGGGCTCGCTCCGGTAATTAGTGATCGATCACGGCACACGGTATTGTCTGCTTTACTATTTGCCAACAAAACGCCAAGCTCTTTTAGCTTATCACTTAACCCCCAAGGCATTTTACCCGGCAAGTAACCAATCATAGGACTTTGTGCATCGACTGAATCTGGAAAAACAGCCATTTTATAACCCTGATATAAGAACTCTGAATCACTGGTGCAAGTTGCTAAGAAAGCAGCTGGACCATGACAGATAGAAATTGTAAATACATCGTTGTCATGCGCCCACTTTAGAACAGAACCAACAGATTGATCGTCTGGGAGACCTAACATTGCACCATGACCACCGGGGACAAATACTGCTGCATAGTCCTCAGCGCTCAGCCCATTAGCAACGAGACTATACAGACTAGTGGGGTTCTCAAGCTGCTTCTTATATTGGCTATAAATAGAGTTTACATGTTCATCTTTCTGAGGAAACGCCCACATTTCGATGATGGCAGGTTTGCCAGTAGGTGTCGCTATCTCAAACTCATAACCTGCATTTCTAAGATGCAGCATGGGTACCAGAGTTTCAACAGGGTGATTACCTGTTGAAAACAGCTTTCCATTTCTCATTTCCATATTCTTTTGTTCGGTCGCCAAGACTAAGACTTTTCGCTTTGGATTATTAACCGGGCTGTATGCAATTTCTTTGTAATCTGACGTATCGGAAGTCGCTAGTTTCAGAGCAATGGCTGACGGCGAGTATGAACCATCGGATTCGAGCTTCGGAGCTAACCCCAAAAGTTTTCTCAACATAAATTTTTCCCTTTCAGTATGTACATCGCTAATTACTAGCCCAGAGAACATAACGTTAACATAAGAGATGTAAAACGCTTGGGTAATTCTAGCGAAGAAGCGTCAAAAACCAAGGGTTTAGCAAACCTTAACGTAATTCGCTATCTGTACTACAGGGGATACTTATTTAATAAAATAACCAACTGGAAGCCAATCACCACTGCTTTTGCTGAGAGTTAAGGTTTCAGTTGCTGATTTTTTATTTTGGAATTCAGTTTGAAATTGAATCACTAGATACTCACCGTCAGGAACACCAGACAGTGATGAATACTCTTTTGCTCCTAGCTCAGAGCGCGACTTAACCTGACCTAATGGAGTACGAACACCTGTGAGTGCAACACTCCATTCAATCTGGGTAAGTTGTGACTTAAAGAACGCATCTGATTTTTGCCAACTTTCAACGTATTCGCCGACATCAACTATTTTAAGCCACTCTTTTGCGGCAATTGAACCTGCAGACTCATTGGACCAAATAAAAGAAGAAGCCAACATCGATAAAATAAGAAGTAGTTTTTTCATAGTCAAGTCTCTCTAAAGTTCGTTAGTATTGTTGTAATAAATTGCATTTGGGTTGCGCGACCATCTCTATGTTTTTTATGGTGGTTAGTTATTTATACATAAATTCGAACGCAAGGACCAACAAATGCGCTGTTCAGTGGAAAATGTAAAACAGCGATTGGCGGCGCACCGCCCCGGCAGCTACTGGAGGCAGCATAAGTTTTCTACGAATAGCTGCTACTTAAAATGGGGGAGGGTTACAAGACGCTTAGAGTATGCTCAGAAAAATATTAAATTCGCAACTTTATCTTTTTTGCTCGGGCTCCCTTTAAAGATAATAACTGCCACTCAAGCCAAAGCACTTCTTAGGTGTCTTTCTATTGAATGCTGCATCTCTGTGGACCTGCCAAAAGATGCCCGTAAAACTCGCGTCGCTCAGAGCATTAGATGTGACCAGATAAATACCGACTTATGAGACCGCAAAATTCCTCACGCTGACTGTCTTGGGTAATAAAGGAGGTCACTAGTCGGACGTATGTCTGGTCTTCGGTTAACACTGTGCCGGGGGGCAAAGTACTCTCATACCAATCATAAAATTCTGCTCCAGCCTCGCGCAAGTACTGTGCTAGGGCCTTGGGCATTATCACGAAAAGCTCATTTGATTGCACCGGCCATGCCAGTTTGACACCGTCATAAGAGCTTATCTGTGTGGCTAGCGCGTTGGCCTGACTGTTGGCGTGCTGGGCTAGGTCAAGCCAGTGATTATCTTTTAGCCAGCCGACCATTTGCGCGCCAAACAATCGCCCCTTGGAGAGCAGATGGCCGCTGCGCTTGCGTCGCTCAGAAAATGTCTCGGCTAAGTCTCGATTAAAAAATACTACTGCTTCAGCGCACAACGCACCACATTTAGTGGCGCCGAGGCACAGCACATCGACCCCCGCCTTCCAAGTTAATTCGGCCGGTGTGCAACCTACGCTTGCCACTGCATTGGCAAAGCGCGCGCCGTCCATGTGAACCTTTAGGTTGTGGTGTTTAGCAATGCCACTAAGTATGGCGATTTCTTCTGGGGTGTAGACCAGGCCGGCCTCACTCGCTTGGGTGATGCTGAGCGCCTTGGCCTTAACATTATGGGGGTAATCAGTACCCATAAAGTCAAAATAATGATTGAGGTGCTCTGGGCTAATTTTGCCCTCACCTTGAGATACAGGCGACATGCGCGCACCCCCAGTGAAAAACTCCGGTGCGGTGGACTCGTCCAATATAATGTGCGAGCTGTTGTGACAGAGAATGCCTTCCCACGGTTGAACCATGCTTGACAGCGCCAGTGAATTGGCCGCCGTGCCAGTGGCGACAAAATAAGCGTCGAGATCACATTCGAACAAGGTGTTCAACGCCTCTATGGCACGATGTGTCCAGCGATCGTCGCCATAGCCATGGGTGAATTCATTGTTGGCTTGAGCCAACATGTCTAAAACCTGAGGGGATGCGCCTGTCTGATTGTCACTGCCAAAATACATGGTGTTGCTCCGCTAAAAATAAACTGCATCAATTCTCTGCGGGCTGAATTTTAGTCACCGCAAAGGCAGCCAATGCACGCTCTCTAGATTCTTTAATGTCCACTATGGGAGCTGGATAATTAATTCCAATGTCAACGCCAGCACTGGCCAACACCTCTGCTGGGGCCAACCAGGGGGCATGAATATATTTGTCCGGCATAGTAGCAAGCTCGGGCACATAACGGCGAATATAATTGCCCTGCTTATCGAACTTTTCACTTTGAGTGATGGGATTGAAAATTCTGAAGAATGGCGCTGCGTCTGCACCACAGCCGGCAATCCACTGCCAACCAGCGCTGTTGCTGGCAAGGTCCGCATCCACCAAGCAGTCCCAGAACCAAGCTTCACCCTGGTGCCAGTGAATAAGTAAGTTTTTCACTAGAAAAGATCCCACCACCATGCGCACCCGATTGTGCATGTAACCAGTGGTGTAGAGCTCACGCATACCGGCATCTACCAGTGGATAGCCGGTTTTGCCACGCTGCCATGCTTTTAAATCTGCGTCGGTATTCTCTGCCCAAGGGAAAAGGTCAAAGCGCGCCTGCAGATTGTCTGTGGGCAATTTAGGAAAATGGTACAGCAGGTAATAGGAAAATTCGCGCCATCCCAGCTCGCTCATGAAGGTATCCAAGCTCGCCTCATTGTCAATTACCGTGCCAGCCGCTGCAGCGCGATGCCAGGCCGTATTGGGCGAAAGCTGACCAAAATGCAAATAGGGCGATAAGCGGGACACATTTTGCTTGTCGGGGAAATTTCGTCCATCTCTATAGTCTTGTAATTCATCTGACACAAACTCATCAAGGCGTTGCTGAGCAGCGGCCTCGCTGACAGTCCAGCGTGCCCGCATTTGCTCATGCCAATTAATCTGTGGCATGAGTTCGAGCTCAGAAAGCATTAGTGAGTGCCCACTATTTTTGTATAGTTGAATATTTTTTGGTATGCCCAATGGCATCCTTGGTGCAGTTGCCGCAAGACACCCGCGCCGGTAATAGGGGGTGAAAACTTTATAGGGTGTTTGGTCGCTTTTTAATACAGACCATGGTTCCCACAATAGAGAGCCGTTAAAACTCTCCACCGCAATACCTCTGTCTTTTAGCGCGCCCTTTATTTTACCATCGCGGGCGATGCGCCAGGGCTCATAGCAGCGGTTCCACAGCACCGCGCCTGCCCCTGTCTGCTCCACAAGCTCACTCAATAGAGTCAGAGCATCACCACGGTAAAGTTGTAAACCGCCATTAAGACTGTTGTTTAGGTCTTCCAACGCCTGATGTAACCACCAGCGACTAGCAGCTCCCATGGCGTGCTCGCCAGCACCTTGGTCGTCGAGAATATATATCGGAATAATAGCGCCACGATCACAGGCGGCCGCCAGTGCCGGGTTGTCTGCCAATCTGAGGTCTTGGCGAAACCACATAATTGTGGGTGCGGATGTTGAATTAGATGATGTAATGAGATTCTCCCTCGGGAATGCTTGTCCAATGGTGCTCAATTAGCAGTGCTTATTAATTGCCAAAGTACGCGTTTCGCTGCGCTTTAGATTAGCTGATTATTGCCCACAGCAACAGATTTAATGTTATGCCAATGCTCCAGTCTGGTATACTTTTGCGCTTAATTCACTGGCTTGGAAAACACACAATGAATGTTTTGGTTATAGGTTCTGGTGGGCGTGAACACGCGCTGGCGTGGAAAGCATCGCAATCCCCTGATGTGGAAACAGTCTATGTTGCGCCCGGCAACGCCGGCACTGCAAATGAGCCAAACATTGAAAATGTCAGCCTTTCCATAACGGATTTTGCCAGTCTGGCCGGCTTCGCCGAGAGCAACGCTGTGGGTCTAACAATCGTTGGGCCAGAGCAGCCGCTGGTGGATGGTATTGTCGACTACTTTCAATCCCGCGGTTTAGCCATCTTTGGCCCATCTAAAGGTGCCGCTCAATTGGAGGGCTCCAAAGCATTTACTAAAGATTTCCTGCAGCGACACCATATTCCCACCGCTGCTTATGGCAACTTTACCGAGATCAATGCAGCACTGGAGTACTTACATCAGGTAGGCGCACCCATTGTGATAAAAGCTGACGGTTTAGCTGCCGGCAAAGGGGTGATTGTGGCCATGACCTTGACTGAAGCGGAGCATGCCGTGCGCGATATGCTGGCTGGCAACAGTTTTGGTGAAGCGGGTCACCGCGTGGTCATCGAAGAGTTTCTGGACGGTGAAGAAGCCAGCTTTATTGTCATGGTGGACGGTAAAAATGTACTGCCCATGGCTACCAGTCAAGATCACAAGCGCGCTCATGATGGTGACCGTGGGCCCAATACCGGAGGGATGGGCGCCTACTCCCCGGCCCCTGTGGTGGATGAAACCATTTATAAACGTATTATGGATGAGGTGATCGATCCCACCGTTGCCGGTATGGCGGCGGAGGGCAATGACTACACCGGGTTTTTGTACGCGGGTCTTATGATCATGCCCGATGGCAGCCCAAAGGTTATTGAATATAACTGTCGCTTTGGTGACCCAGAAACTCAACCCATCCTGCTGCGTTTAAAGTCGGATCTGGTGGCTCACTGCAATACCGCTCTGGCAGGACGTCTCCACCAAGAAACTGCCGAGTGGGATCCAAGACCGTCAATTGGCGTAGTCCTAGCTGCCGGTGGCTATCCGGGGAACTATTGTGGCGGTGATATTATCTCTGGGCTTTCAGAGGTGAAATCCAGCGCTGAGGAAAAGGTATTTCATGCCGGCACCGCCTTGTCTAAAGGTAACATTGTAACCAGTGGCGGTCGGGTGCTCTGTGCCACAGCCTTGGGTGACTCCGTATTTGATGCCCAACAGCGAGCCTATTCCTTGGCGTCTAAAATACACTGGAACAATGTTTATTTGCGACAAGATATTGGCTGGCGAGCGATTGAGCGAGAACAGAAGGCCTAAGTAACTCGCGATTTTGGAGATGTGCGATGCTGATTGATCACCTTTTCTTCAGCGACTCCATTGTCTTTTCTTCCTTTGGTCAATCCCATTTCTACGCGGTGTTTGCCGCCACAATTCTATTGGTCATATTGATATCAGCCGCAAAGCGGTTAAGTCATCAGCAAAATCTAATGGTTTCTCGGGTTTTGTCGCTTTTACTGTGCACTACAGTGGTGGCTTGGAGTCTTGTGCATGTCAGGTTCGGTCGGTTTAGCGCTGATGAAAGCCTGCCACTGTCTATCTGTAATTTGTTTGCACTGATTGCTCCTCTGCTGTTTTGGATTCCCCACCAAAAGCGTTTTGAGGTGATCTACTATTTTGTCTTTTCTGGTACTCTGCAGGCAATTATTACCCCTGACCCAAGCAGTGGCTACCCAAGCTATAGTTTTTTTAAATATTGGATTGTGCACTGCGGATTAATAATTATTGTCGCCCATTACCTCACGGCTTTTAAACTCTTCCCCAGCGCACAGGGAATTGTGAGAGCATTTATTTGGCTAAATCTGTATCTTGTCTGTGTCCTCCCGATCAATTGGTTGCTAGATGCCAACTACTTTTATTTGATGCACAAACCTCAAGTGCCCTCACTGTTAGATTTTTTCGGCCCATGGCCATTTTACCTTGTTGTCACAGAGACATTAGCCATGCTATTTTTTGCTCTTTCCTATTTGCCGTTTTTCTTTGTTAGGAAACTACGTAGCAAGCAGGGTACAATGGATGGAGAGAGTAGACTAACCGAGTAAGACCCTAAAAAGTACAGCGAAAAGTAAGGAGTGAGCAGGTTATGTCGAGCCGACAATTATCCTTAATAGACAAATTCATCAACCAACTGGATCATGGGATTCGCACTGTGCTATCTGATGCGCCTCTGCCAGATAGAGAATCTCCGGCAGCTACCATTGAAGATCAAACGCTTAACGAAACCGAGAGATCTCATGCGCTTGGACTGATGCGCGTAAACCATACCGGTGAAGTTTGTGCCCAAGCACTTTACCAAGGCCAAGCATTAACGGCGAAACTTTCTGATGTGCGTGGGCAGATGCAAGAAGCCGCTGATGAAGAAATTGATCATCTTTCTTGGTGCGAAGATCGCATCAAAGACCTTGGTGGTCGAAGCAGTCTATTAAACCCCGCTTTTTATGCTATGTCATTTGGTATAGGCGCAACCGCAGGGCTAATCAGCGACAAATTGAGTCTTGGATTTGTTGCCGCCACAGAAGATCAAGTATGTGCGCATCTCGAAAATCATTTACATAAACTGCCTGAGGCAGATCAAAAAAGCCGTGCGGTGGTCACAGAGATGCTTGCAGATGAGGCTCGTCATGCGCAAACAGCATTGAATGCTGGCGGCTATAAGTTTCCCACGCCAGTGAAAAATACGATGACGCTACTGTCAAAACTTATGACTAAAGCGGCCTACAGAATTTAGCCGGTCTGTCGACTTTGTAACTATGTTTGTCCAAACTGATAAGAGAGCGCTTAACAAATGAAAGTAAAAACAATCGCTCTGGCGCTTGCAACTATGGGGATCACTGTATTTAGCGTGCTGAAAAGCGCTCAGTACAGCAACCTGCGGATTGAGCAAGTCCACTCCGATACATTTTCTATTGGACAAATATCACAGATACAACAAATTGTAGTCGGCCCCCTAGGTAGCTCAACGATCAAAAAAATGGTGGCAAACGGAAAGAAGACCATCATTCTGCCGACCTCAAGCTGTGCAGAGGGAGATGTTGGTAACAATGCATGTTAAGTTAACTGGGTCTTGCATGCTCATTAATAGAAAAGCAACAGATCCAAAACTGCGCTTTGTGGACGGTCAATGAGTAAGGCCAACGTAAAACTTCTTCTGATGGTGTTCATTGGTTTCTTTACCTATGGCTTTGTGGGTGTGGGCGCAATATTGTTGATGACCCTCTTATCGTATATCGCTGTGGGCCGCGATGCGGCGGCGTCCCATGGAATTAGCCAGACTGATTCTTCGCGACTCGGAGGGCTTGCCATTGCCGGCGTTGTGATTATTTATTTAGTGGGTATGTTATTGCTGACCCCCTATGTGCCGGGTGCAATGAGATCTAATCAAGACTTTTACCTGTGGTTGGCGGTATTGGCCTGCGCACTTTTGGGTCTAGCAGAGGATCTAAAAGCGGATTTTCTGACTCCGACACTACGCTTGGCCTGCAAATTTATTGTCTTTGGTAGCCTTCTTTGGTTTTGGCCCGAATTTGTCCCCCACAGTCTCGGTATTCCCCTGCTAGACCAACTGTTGGCTCAGCCTATCCTAGCATGGTTAATCATTACTGTTTTTGCCGTCGGTTTTATCAATGCATTTAACATGGCCGATGGTGCCAATGGTTTAGTTCCGGGCATTTGTGTGGCGGCTTTTACAATATTTTTCCTTGAATATGGCCGCCCCACAGAGGGATTATTTCTTTTTGCGTGCTTGATGTTTTTAGTTTTCAACCTGATATCCGGGTGGTTTTTCCTTGGTGACATGGGCAGCTATGGCATCGGTGCGATTATTGTCTGTTATGGCTTAAATGGGGTAGCCAATGGTGATTTTTCGGCTCTCTTTATGGCTGCATTGGTGGCTTATCCTTGCATCGACTTCTTAGTGAGTATTGTTCGCCGCGTGAGACTGGGCCGATCCCCATTTTCGGCCGACAATGACCATTTGCACAATCGCTTACATAAACTGATCAAGGGCTCTGTGAGATCAAAAGTGTTAGCAAATTCACTGACCGGTTTAACCATAAGTGGCAGTACAGCCGGATTAACCTTATGGGCCTACGTATTTGAGTGGTGGGCAGTGGCGAGCAATGAGTGGATTATACTGTTCACCTTAGAGTGTTGCTTATATTGGCTAGCCTATTCTCTTACTGGAAAGACCAGAGGAATTACCCAATACGCTGAACCGCTGTAACGGCGGCTGTGCGACAGTGCTTAGTTCATTACGTCCTCTTGCATCTCGACCAGCTCAACCATTTTCCCCGCTAACCACTGATGAATAGGCGACTCTGCGGTTCGCTGATGCTGCAACAAAACTAGCTTAATTCGATTTTCGTGGGGCAGCTCATCAGGAAACGGTATACTGACAATACGATGCATCTCTAGCTCATCGCGCAAGCCTTTTTGAGTGGCCACCATGAGACAATCGGTGTGACAAACGGTTTCCATAGCAGTCATCAATTGATTTGTCACCAAGCTTTTATCCCGCTTTAAACCCAATTCTCGTAATGTTTTATCGAACCGAGCGTCATTGCGTGCACTCACGCGTTTAGATATAAGCAGGTAATATTGCACGAAAGGATAGAGCAATATATCCTCCAGAGTAGTATTTTTTACCTTCGTCAATGGATGTCCTTGGCGCATCCAAATCGAGGGGCTGTAAGTTGCCAACGGCTTAGCCGTTATCTCATCAGAATTCATTCGCTCAATATCAATTGCAAAGTCTAGGCTTCCTTCAGCAAGATCACCTGCCACTGAATCGATGCCACTCGATACTGAGAGCACTAGACCCGGAGCCGACTCGGCCACCACCTGCGTAAGCTCAGAAATGAGCGATATGGCCACGAACTCGGGAACCGCGATAGACACTTCACCCTCGTAGGTGGCAGGATCAAATTCTCCCTCACTCACCATATCTAAAATACTATCCAACAGTTGTGGTAGCCGCATCTGCAGGTCACGAGCTTTGGGGGTGGGAATCAATTCGTTGCCAGTTCTAGTAAACAGTGGGTCATCGAGTTGATATCGAAGTCGCTGTAACACTCGACTCATGGCAGGTTGGCTAATGAACAAACGCGCAGCCGCTCGAGTCACGCTTTTTTCCTCTAACAAAGCCTGCAACGAAACCAAGAGATTTAAATCTAAACGGCTTAGTTTTTGCAAATTCACTTTATTCTCCAAGGTAGTATTACAAAAAAGCATACTTCTGATGCGCAAAATGCATTGGAAGTATGCCATGGTAATGGATATATTGGTATTAGGAAGTGAGCAAACAAGCATTTTGCTTAGAACAGACAATAAAGAAGTGGTCACTTCCACAGAATTCGCAAAGCGTACCAAACCCCTCTTAATCCTGCATAGGATTTTTTCAAGGGACTCCACACAGGAGTCCCTTTTTTTTATCTCACCAAAAATGCGCCACACTTAATCATAACAATTATGCATAAATATTATTCATTTTATGCATTTGATTTATATACTTGCTGGTCATATAGTGCGCGCGTTTGGGCAATTCGGCGCAGACATTGTAAAGGATAAAAGGAATGACACTCGTATATGTTTTACTTGGCTTTGTTGGGCTAACGGGTGCTGCTATTGCAAAAGACGAATTTAGCAAACTTGAAGCATCTCCCAAAGAGGCCTCTAACAAAGGTTGATACTGGCTAGGCTTGTTACTCAAATAACAAGCCTATAAATCTTACAAACCAAAAAAATATAAATAGTTATCCAAACACGTAAAGATCCAACAAAAGGATCTTTTTTTTGCCTTTACAAATCTGCAAAACCTCTCAACTAGATAATTACCAAAAAAAACGCAATAAAATCACACTATTACTAAATAAAAGGGTACTATTTCACACATTAACAGTGAACTATTTGTCAATATTTTACAAATTGATAATGTTTCTACGGAAATTTGGTATGACAGCTGTAAAAAAATCTGAAAATAATAGTATTAACAAGTTTTTAGCCCACTGCCATCGGCGACGTTATCCCGCAAAAAGTACCATTATTTACGCGGGCGATAAAGCTGACGTACTTTATTACATCGTTAAAGGTTCCGTTAGCGTTCTCGTAGAGGGCGAATCAGATCAAAAAGAAATGATCATTGCTTATCTAAATGCAGGTGAGTTTTTTGGCGAAATGGGTCTGTTCGAGCGCGGCGTCCGCAGCGCCTGGATAAGAGCAAAAACCGACTGTGAAATTAGTGAGATTACCTACTCAAAATTTACTGCCTTATACAACGATAATCCCGACTTTCTATTTGCGATCACGCAGCAAATGGCATCGAGGCTACGAGAAACCACACAAAAAGCCAGTGATTTAGCATTTTTAGATGTCACCGGGCGGGTAGCCAGCGCATTGATCGATTTGGCCAAACAGCCCGATGCGATGAGCCATCCCGATGGGATGCAGATAAAAATTACTCGTCAGGAAATTGGTCGCATTGTGGTTTGTTCTCGCGAAATGGTAGGTAGAGTGCTTAAAGATCTTGAAAGCCGCGGCCTTATCTCCGTGTCGGGAAAAACAATCGTGGTCTACGGTACACGATAATCTAGAAAAATATTTCCTTGAGTTTTTGTCCGGGATCTGCACTGCGCATAAAGGCTTCGCCGACCAAAAATCCGTGCACCGACTTTTCTCTCATAGAAGTCACATCGGCTCGTGTGGCTATACCGCTTTCTGTGATTACAGTGATTTCTTTCGGAATTTTATGTAGCAACTGAAACGTGGTCTCTAAAGACACTTCAAAGCTATGTAAATTACGATTGTTAATGCCAATTAAAGCACTGTCCAGATCAAGGGCACGATCTAATTCCTCTTTATCGTGGACTTCAATTAACACGTCCATACCAAGAGAGAGGGCCAAGCCATGTAACTTCAACAAGGTAGACTGCGCCAGTGCTGAGACAATGAGAAGGATACAATCAGCACCCATAGCGCGAGCCGCATAAACTTGATACTCATCGATGATAAAGTCTTTTCTAATAACCGGTAGATTACAAGAGTTTCTTGCTTCAGTCAGGTAAATATCTGATCCTTGGAAAAAATCCACATCCGTGAGCACAGAAAGACAACAGGCTCCGCCAGTTTCATAACTCTGAGCAATAGTGACGGGGTTAAAATTTTCACAGAGTGTACCTTTACTCGGCGAGGCCTTTTTAATTTCTGCGATGACTGCCGCCTGCCCGTTATCTATTCTTTCGGCAATAGCTTTAGTAAACCCCCGTGGGGTCGAGGCCAACTCAATCTGCTTAACAAGCCCACTCAATGGTTTAAGCACCGAGTGCTCATTTACTTCCTGCCGCTTTCGAGCTAGGATTTTTTTCAAAATGGTTGGGATCTCTGTCGTCATTGCTTAACCACCCCCCTGACCTTCAGACGTAAAATGACCAGTGAGGTGCACTAAATCTTGTATTTTCGACAAGACACTCCCCGACTGAATTGTCTGCTGTGCCAAATTGACGCCTTCGGAAATAGATGATGCAACGCCCGCCACATAGAGGGCAGCGCCAGCATTGATAGCGATGAGATCAGCCGCTTTATCATGCTCACCACGCAACGCAGCAAGAATTAACGTCAGCGATTGCTCTGCTTGTTCTACCGAAAGTCCATCGAGAGACTCTCGTTGAGCAAAATAATCCTCGGGTTTTATGCTGTATTGAGATACCCGTCCATCCTTATATTCGGCCACAAATGTCTCATCAGCAATGCTGATTTCGTCCAGTCCATCGGCGGAATGAACCACCATGACATGCTTTGCGCCAAGTCGACCAAGCACCTCGGCCATTGGTAGGCACAGAGATTTTTCATAAACGCCAATCAACTGTCGCTTAACTCCCGCGGGGTTGGTCATGGGGCCTAAAATATTGAAAATTGTTCTCAAGCCAAGCTCTTTTCTTGGGCCGATAGCATGCTTCATAGCACTATGGTGCGCAGGAGCGAACATAAAACCTACTCCTATCTGATCCACACAGTGGGCCACCTGCTCCGGCGTAATGGCCAGTGCAACCCCAGCGGCCTCAAGTAGGTCTGCGGCGCCACTTTTACTGCTAACCGAACGATTTCCATGTTTCGCTACCCGACCACCAGCTGCGGCAACCACAAAACTGGATGCTGTGGAGACATTAAATAAATTTGAGCGGTCTCCCCCAGTGCCGACAATATCGACTAAAGTATTGCCACTTACGTTAACGCCTGTGGCCAGCTCACGCATTACCTCAACAGCACCGGTGATCTCGTCAACTGTTTCACCTTTGATTCGAAGCGCGACTAAAAAAGCACCAATTTGAGCATCAGTGGCAGCGCCAGACATGATCTGACGCATGGCCTGATTCATTTCACCCTGCGTTAGATTTTCTCCATCAACAACCCTATTGATTGCTTGTTTGATATCCATACATTAGCCTCTAAGAAAGTTTCCGAGCAAAGCATGGCCATGCTCAGTAAGGATCGACTCGGGATGAAATTGAACACCCTCGATAGAAAGCTTTTTATGACGCACTCCCATGATTTCGTCAATGCTGCCGTCCTCAAGTTCGGTCCATGCTGTCACTTCTAAGCAGTCAGGCAAACAGGTTTGGTCGATAACCAAAGAGTGGTAACGGGTGGCAATGAACGCCGGCGTGAGCCCTGAGAAAACTCCTGCACTGCGATGATGAATATGCGAGGTCTTGCCATGCATGACCTGTTTAGCTCGGACAATGTTGCCACCGAATGCTTGAGCGATACTCTGATGGCCAAGACAGATACCTAAGATAGGCACTCTGCCTCCAAACCTTTTAATCGTTTCCACCGAAATTCCAGCCTCATTAGGGGTGCATGGACCCGGCGATATGACAATCTTCTCTGGTGCAAGATTCTCGATATCACTGACAGAGATCTCGTCATTTCTAACAACCCTGACATCGGCATTCAGTTCAGACAAATACTGAACCACGTTGTAAGTGAAGGAATCATAGTTATCGATCATTAAAATCATTTTGCCACTCCAGACGCCATGGCGGCCGCTCGCATAACAGCCCGCGCCTTGTTCATCGTCTCTTCCCATTCAAGCTCTGGCACTGAGTCAGCCACCACACCACCGCCGGACTGCACGTGTAGCTGACCGTCTTTGATCACCGCAGTACGGATGGCAATCGCCATATCCATATTGCCATTCCAGCCGATGTAACCCACCGCACCACCATAGATATTGCGCTTAACTGGTTCGACCTCATCGATTATTTCCATTGCTCGGATCTTTGGTGCACCGCTGAGAGTCCCTGCGGGCAGAGTTGCTTTTAGAACATCGATGGCGCTCATATTATCTTGCACTTTCCCCACCACATTTGAAGTGATGTGCATTACGTGGGAATAGCGCTCCACCACCATCTTCTCAGTGACTTCAACCGATCCAGTGTGGCTAATTCTACCAACATCGTTGCGACCTAGATCAATGAGCATAAGATGCTCAGCAATCTCTTTAGGATCTGCCAACATCTCTTCTTCTAACTGTTTGTCATCCAGCTCGGTCTCGCCTCGACGACGGGTTCCAGCAATTGGCCTGACAGTGACCTGCTGATCCTCCAACCTAGCTAGAACCTCCGGAGAAGATCCAACAATGTGAAATCCGTCCAAATCTAAGAAATACATATAGGGAGAGGGATTTAAACGTCGCAATGCACGATACAAATTAATCGGCTGTTGATCAAAAGGGGCTGTAAATCGCTGTGAAGGAACCACCTGCATAATGTCGCCAGACAGGGTGTATTGCTTTATCTTCTGCACCGCCGCCTTGTAATTGTCCTTACCAAAGCTCGACACGAAATCACTCTCTGTAAGCGCTTTATCCCTATTTATAACGGGCAGTTTTGGAATAGGCTGGGCAAGTTTTTCCTCTAATTCATCCAAGCGCTTCTGCGCACAGTTCCATGCATCAGGATCTTTGGCATCCACATGCACCACCAGCATAATAGTGCCGGATAAGTTATCAAAAATTGCCACTTCATCCGAGGCCATCAACAAAACATCGGGCGTATTAAGTACATCAGGTGGAGCACTATTTGCTAATTTTGGCTCGACATAACGCACCGAATCATAGCCAAAATATCCTACCAAACCGCCGGTAAACCTAGGTAACTCAGGAAGATCTGGCATGCTAAATAATTCTCGAAACCGCTCTACTTCAGCCAGCGGATCGCTGGTATGTCGATTAACCATCGGCTTGCCATCGCGAATAATCTCCAAACGATGACCAAAGAGCTTTAACACCGTGGATGACTGCAATCCAATAAGTGAGTAACGACCCCATTTCTCGCCCCCTTGGACGGATTCAAACAAATAAGAGTTCGACCCCAATGCAAGCTTTAAGTACACACTTAGGGGAGTTTCAAGGTCTGCGAGGACTTCGCGAGTGATGGGGATCCGGTTGTAATTTTGTTTGGCTAAATCGGCAAATTGTTGTTTGTTCATTACAAATTCCTGGCTCGGCAGTAATCAGGCTGGAGAAGTAGAGTGGATTCAAACGAGGTTACATCTCACCTTCGCCAACGCCCTACCTTAATAGCCAATTGAACGTACAAAATTGCCATCCCCTTTCGTATTAATACCACGTGTTTTTAAGTGAGCTGATAATACATTGCCATGCAAAAATTTTAAACCACAGAGGCCAACTCTGCACGCATCTGATCGATAACCACAGCATAATCTGGCTGACTAAAGATCGCCGAACCAGCAACAAAAGTGTCGGCACCAGCTGCAGCAATCTCGGCAATATTGCCGACGCCAACACCGCCATCGACTTCCAGACGAATATCAAATTCACTGGCCTCAATAAGCGCTCTAGCCTGCTTTAGTTTATCCAGCGTAGATGGAATAAATTTCTGACCACCAAACCCCGGATTAACCGACATTAAAAGCAACATATCAACTTTATCCATAACCCAGCTTGCAACATCCAAACCGGTTCCCGGGTTAAGCACTAACCCAGACTTACAGCCCAAATCTTTAATCAGTTGTAGAGATCGATCTATGTGCCTCGAAGCTTCCGGGTGAAAAGTAATATAGTCGGCACCCGCGTCGGCGAACATACGGATAAGATCATCCACCGGACTGACCATAAGATGGACGTCAATCGGTGCGGTGACGCCATGATCACGTAGCGCCTTACACACCATGGGACCGATAGTAAGGTTCGGCACGTAATGATTGTCCATTACATCAAAATGAACCATGTCGGCACCAGAGGCCAAAACCCTGTCAACCTCTTCTCCTAAACATGCAAAATTAGCCGCTAAAATAGAGGGTGCAATTAAATAATCACTCATAAGACACTCGCGCTCTTTTTTTGCCGCAAGTATATAGCAAATGACAGATATTTTAAGGAATAAAAAAAGGCTGCGACAAGAGCAGCCTTAAAGCGTCCTACAACTAACAGGGATTTACATCAAAGGGTACGAGCAAACAGGTACCTAGTCCTCCAAGAAGTGCTTTGCCTTCTGTCGCTCTAATTTTCGCTGCTTCATCTTCTCGCGCCGACTCGCCTTGGCTTCCTCACGCGTAACAAAACCATCGCCATCAGCATCCATGCTGTTAAAGCGTGATCTTCCCCTGTCTGCCATCTCTTGGATCATCACTTCGTGCTCATCGGTAGAAACACGACCATCTCCATCAAGGTCAGCTTCAGAGAACAAATCTCCCTTTGAACCACCTTTATGATCATCTGCTATACCAGACATCGATAAAAATATTGCTGCAGCAAAAACGATAACTTTTTTCATAACTATAAACTCCTTAACAGTCAAATCTATAACGCGGCCACAACGAAAGGGTTGACGTCACTGGAGCCCGCTACATTAATCATAGACGAAATCTGCAAATTGCTTACGTAAATCCTTTTTACTTATTTTCCCCGTCGCTGTGTGAGGTATTTCATCAACGAAAACACAGGCTTCAGGGATCCACCATTTAGCGATCTGACCTTCCAATGACGCGAGGATATCCGATTTATCAGGTGTACTGCCCTCGGCGGGGATGACGATCAAAAGGGGGCGCTCGGTCCACTTGGGATGAGAGACACCGATCACCGCGGCCTCTTGAACATCGACATGAGACATGGCTGCGTTTTCAACATCAATGGAACTGATCCACTCGCCACCGGATTTGATCACATCCTTTACGCGGTCAGTAATAACCACATAGCCGTATTCATCGATTGACGCCATGTCACCGGTGTTAAACCAGCCATCTCCATCCAGAGCAGGCTGGTCTTCAAGTCGATAATATCCATTGCATACCCAAGGACCCTTAACCATTAATAAGCCTGAAGCAATACCATCCCATGGCAATGGATTGTTATCTGAATCGACAATCTTCATTTCCACGCCATAGACAATCCGACCAGCCCGAATTCTGTAGGCATCTTTTTCTTCTTCAGAGCAGTCTCTCATCCAAGCCATTGGCTTGTTGTACGAACCAAGAGGACTCATTTCGGTCATACCCCACCCCACATGCATATAGACGCCATATTTGTCCATCGCCTGCATCAGCGACAGCGGACAAGCAGAGCCTCCGGCGACCACTCTGGTGAGGGTTTCCACTGTCTCGCCTGATTTATTCAAATAGTCTATCAGTGCCAACCAAACCGTAGGAACACCGAGAGAATAATTGACCTTTTCTTGATTGATTAGTCGGGTCAACGTTTCACCATCTGCCATTTTGGGTCCCGGAAAAACTAACTTACTGCCCACCATCGGGCCGTTGTAGGCCGTACCCCAGGCATTGACATGAAACATGGGAACAATTGGCATAATGACATCATCGCCAGACAAACTCATGACATCGGGAAGAGAACCAACAATAGAATGTAAAACCGTGCTGCGATGACTGTATACAACGCCTTTCGGGTTTCCCGTAGTACCCGAGGTATAGCACATCGAACTTGCCGTATTTTCATCTAGATCGGGCCATTCAAAGACATCGGATTGGCCGGCGATAAATGTCTCATAACAGTGTACATTGTCCAGCTGACTTGCGGGCATGTGGGCCTCATCTGTTAGCACCACATAACCCCTAACAGTCGGTAGCGAGTCTTTTAGCGCGTCTAACAATGGAACGAACATCGGATCAGTAAATACCCACTGATCTTCGGCGTGATTGATAATAAAATTAATCTGCTCGGCAAATAAACGCGGATTTATAGTGTGGCATATTTGACCAGAGCATGAGATTGCATAGTAGAGCTCAAAATGACGGTAATCATTCCATGCCAGTGTCGCAATTCTGTCACCGCGCTTAAATCCACAGCCCTTTAGAGCATTGGCCAACTGACGAACTCGCTGAAAGGCATCTTTGTAGGTATAGCGATGATGTGGATTATCGGCAGTGACTGAGACGATCTCACTGTTCCTGTGAATTCGGTCCGCATGCTTCATAATTGTTGTGATAGTGAGCTGCGAATCCATCATTAAGCCGTTCATAGTTAACCCCTAATTTAATAATAGTTAAAATACAATGACAAAAAGGGTATCACTAGGCTAACGCTAATCAAACCAGTAAATATGCTGATCCGCATTTACTTGTGGATGACAAGTCATGCAAGATTTCAATTGAACTGATTATTTATTGCTCTCATGTCGATAAACATTAAAACGGGTTGGTAAAGCACCTCTTAGCTGTTTCAATGCTGATTTCACCACCATGTGCCAGCGCCTCTAAGTTCTGTTCTAGCGTATGCATCTGTCGAGACTGGCTGGTCTGCATAACTGAATAAATTTGCGCGATTTTATCTTCTCTAATTAAATTACTCACAGCATTATTCACCATTAAAATTTCATTTGCCAAAACACGGCCACCATCGGATTTCTTCAATAAGCGCTGACAAATGATGGCTCTCAATGACTGTGACAGCATCGATCGAACAGTGTCTTGTTCGGCAGCAGGAAATACATCAATCACTCTATTGATGCTGGTGGCCGCAGACGCAGTATGCAATGTTGCCAACACAAGATGGCCAGTCTCGGCAGCAGTTAATGCAAGGTTAATGGTCTCAAGATCACGTAACTCGCCGATAGCTATGACGTCGGGATCCTCGCGCAATGCCGCTCGCAACGCACTGACAAAACTTTCACTGTGCTGCCCTACCTCTCGCTGATGTATGAGACACTTCTTACTCAGATGAACAAATTCAATTGGATCTTCAATTGAAACAATATGGCGCCGTTCGTTGTTGTTTAAAAAGTCTAACATTGCTGCCATTGAAGAGGACTTACCCGATCCCGTCGGACCAGCAATTACCACTAACCCGCTGGACAGTGTTGATAATGATTTATAGACGTCCTGTAAGCCTAGCTTTTCCAGGCTCGGAACCTCCAAGGATATGCGCCGAAAAGCAGCAGCAAGACCGCCATACTGCCGATAAATATGAACTCGAAAGCGTGATATTTCGGTAATATTAAAACAAAAATCAACCTCTACTCCTTGTTCGAAACCGTCACGGTGAATATCTGGTACGATGGTACCAAGCATGTCTTGCAAATGCTTTTCAGATATGGGCGGGAAACTTGTCGCTGTAACTTCTCCATCGATACGTAGCAAGGGGGGCTGATTCGCCGATAAATGGAGATCAGAGGCAATCTCATTTACGCAAAATTCCAATAAGCTTTTAATGTTCATTAGTACCTCAAACTACTTTCGCCAAATGTTTACTCAACAAAAACCGTGTGTTCGCTCTTGAGTGTTGTAAAATACAGAATAAGCACGTTGACCAGCTCAGTGTTTTCAGAGTTTGAGTCCTAAAGAGCAAAACCTACGTGTTTTGCGTATTGATTTTTCTTACCTACAAATAAAGGTAGCAGAGGTTTTTTTAAGATGCCCAAATTTCTTGGTGTGGTAATGGATCCTATTGAATCCATCAATTATCACAAAGACACTTCATTAGCACTTCTCCTCGCAGCACAACGCAGTGGCTTCCAACTGTTTTATATGCAGCAAGCTGATCTGTTTATCGATAATGATGGCGCAAAAGCAAAAATGCGCCCACTGACGGTCACAGCGGACTCAAACAGCTGGTTTGATCTGGGAAAAACACACATTAAGCCACTGGCAGATTTGGATGTTATTTTAATGCGCAAGGATCCACCCTTCGATAGTGAGTTTATCTATTCGACGTACATCCTCGAAGCAGCGGAGCGCCAGGGTACTCTCGTGGTCAACAAGCCACAAAGCTTAAGAGACTGTAATGAAAAAGTATTTGCTACTGACTTTCCTCAATGTATACCGCCGCTCTTAGTCAGCCGAGACAATCAAATGCTCAAGGCCTTCTTAGAGCAACATGACGAGGTGGTCTACAAACCTCTTGACGGAATGGGCGGCACCTCAATTTTTCGAGTTAAGCAGGGCGATCAAAATCTCAATGTGATTCTAGAGACTCTGACAAATTATGGTAATGATACGATCATGGCACAGAAGTACCTTCCTGAAATTACCCAGGGGGACAAGCGCGTGCTAATAGTCGACGGAGAAGTGGTGCCCTTCTGTCTCGCTCGAATACCCTCTGCAGGTGAGTTTAGAGGCAATCTTGCCGCTGGCGGTAAAGGTCGAGTACAAGCATTGAGCGAACGAGATAAATGGATCGCCAGTCAAGTAGCACCAAGCCTTAAAGAGAAAGGCCTGCTCTTCGTTGGGCTGGATATTATTGGTGATTACCTGACCGAAATTAACGTCACCAGCCCCACCTGTGTCCGAGAAATTGATGCCGCAGAGAATACTGCCATCGGAGATCGGCTTATGCAGGCCATTGGGCGGCGACTGGTATCGTGAATATCCAGCCTGCGGCGCCTGAGCATACTGGCCTGCCACAATAACCCGCAACAGTTGTGTTTCTCAACCTAGTGAGTCATATTAACCAGATGAAAAGCAAAAAACACACCGTGAATAGTTTAAAGAATCACTTTTTACTGGCAATGCCCAGTTTGAATGACCCGCATTTCTCAGACTCTTTGGTCTATATCTGTGAGCACAGTCAAAATGGTGCCATGGGGCTGAAAGTCAACCAGACCCTTGATGTACCGGTAAAAGCTATCTTCAAACAACTGGGTCTGAAATACGATAACAACAGTGGCAATCAGTTCATTTTTGACGGTGGGCCCGTCGCTCGTGACAGAGGCTTTATATTGCATCAGTCCTCAGAAGAGAGTTGGGAGTCCACGGTCGCTATCTCTGAAGACATCTGTCTTACGGCCTCCAAGGACATTTTGGGCGATATCGCCATGAGCAAAGGGCCGTCCAACGCCATAGTAACTCTTGGTTATTCGAGCTGGGATGCAGGCCAACTGGAGCAAGAATTGGCCGACAACAGCTGGCTGACAATGCCCAGTTCATCAGCCATTATTTTTAATATAGAATGTCATAAGAGAGCCTCTGCAGCCGCCTCTTCAATAGGTTTAGATCTAAACATGCTGTCACCGGATATGGGGCATGCCTGACTCCGCAGAGCCTATCACAGTGCTGGCTTTTGACTTTGGTCTTAAACAAATTGGCGTCGCCTATGGCCAAACATTAACCAATAGTGCGAGGGGCCTTAGTATACTGAGTGCCCGAGATGGAGTGCCGCAGTGGGCAGCCGTGCAGTCGCTATTGACTGAGTGGCAACCCCAACTACTGTTGGTGGGTCTTCCAATCAATATGGATGATTCCGAAAGCGAGCTGAGTATCAGAGCCACAAAATTTGCTCGCCGACTGCAAGGTCGGTTTAATGTAGAGGTGCAAATGGTAGACGAACGTCTAAGCAGCCAAGCAGCAAAATCACTTGTTCGCGAGGAAAATAAGCACTCGCGGGGGCGTAAACAAGATTTGACCAAAATCGACCATATAGCTGCAGCAATGATTCTACAGAGCTGGCTGGATGATCCCACCGCTGGTCTCACTCCTCAATAAATTGCTATGACCGTTCTCGACCAATAGGTATGTCAACAATATGATCGACAATATCATTAATAAAGTCGCCGCTATTGAGAACCGACTTATAACATCGGCGGCAGTGGCTAATCGCAATCGAGAAGAAATAACTCTCTTGGCGGTGAGTAAGATGCGAAGTAGCAAGGAAATTGAGGCTGTGGCCAGCCAAGGGATCTCAGATTTTGGCGAGAATTATCTACAAGAGGCACTGGAAAAAATAACCCTGCTAAACGATCTGCCAATAAACTGGCACTTTATTGGTCCCATACAGTCCAACAAAACACGGCAGATTGCAGAAAATTTCGCCTGGGTACACAGCGTGGATAGGTTTAAAATTGCGCAGCGATTAAGTGATCAAAGACCTACTGGAATGTCACCACTAAATATTTGCCTACAAGTTAATGTGGACAACGAGTCTAGCAAAGCAGGTTTTATATGCTCAGACGTTAGGAATGCCGTTTTACAGATAAGTCACCTGCCCAGACTTCGCCTGCGGGGGCTCATGGTTATACCCAGAGCAAGACAAGGACTTGAACAGCAGCGAGCCCCGTTTGAAAAACTGCGTTGCTTACAAACCGAAATAAATCAAGATTTGAACCAAACTGAAAAGCTCGATACGCTATCAATGGGGATGTCGGCAGATCTAGAAGCCGCTGTTATGGAAAAAGCGACCATTGTGCGTGTTGGCACCGATATATTTGGCCCGAGGCCATGATTAAATGACAGAAGGTAACATGAGATCAATCGTATTCATTGGCGGCGGAAATATGGCGTCCTGTATTGTCGGCGGTATGATTTACGAGGGCTTTAAAAAACAGGAAATCTTGGTTAGCGTTCCCTCAGATGAGAGCAAAGCCAGACTAACTGAAGCTTATGGCGTTTCAGTAGTCAGCGACAACCTCGCCGCCGTCGCTGAGGCAGATGTGGTGATATTAGCCGTGAAACCGCAGATTATGCGCAACGTCGTACTCGATCTCGCTGCAGCACTGCCCAAGGACGCTGTTGTTGTGTCTGTGGCGGCGGGAATATCAATCAATTCAATTCAATCTTGGCTTGGTGAAGATAGAGCCATCGTTCGCGCCATGCCCAATACGCCCTCACTGGTGCGCACTGGCGCCACGGGCCTATTTGCTAACGATCACACTGATAAACAGCAAAGACGCGTCGTCGCAGAGATTTTTGAAGCCGTGGGCGTTTGTTGCTGGGTCAAATCAGAAGAACTTATCAATGCAGTAATAGCAGTTTCCGGCAGTGGGCCTGCGTATTTTTTCCAGATTCTCCACATCATGCAGTCCGTTGGCCAGGAATTGGGCTTATCTGAAGATGACGCCAGACAACTGGCATCTCAGACTGCACTCGGAGCTGCGAAAATGGCCATCGCCTCTGAAAAAAAGCCTGCCGAATTAAGAAGACAGGTAACATCCCCTGGCGGTACCACGGAGAGAGCACTCAACACCTTTCAGCAAGAGGGTTTAGAGTCTACATTCCGTCGAGCCATGAACAATGCATTAGCACGGGCTGAAGAGATGTCTAAAGACTTTTCTGAGTAACTAACGATTCACTAAGGATATACCTATGGATGCAGGGTTTATAAGTTTATTGAGATTAATCGTCGATTTATATGCGACGGTACTGATTGTTCGTCTGTTGCTTCAGCTCGTGCAAGCTGACTTTTTTAATCCACTGTCACAGACAATTTTCAAACTCACTGCTCCCATAGTGGAACCCTTACGACGCATCTTGCCCACTATTGGAACCTTCAACACAGCCACGCTCGCGGCGGCAATACTGATAAAATGGGGTTACTATGTTGCTCTAACGGGACTCGGCAACGTCTATCTCAGTCAACTGCCTATGTTTCTCGCAATCTCAGCTCTGTCACTATTGTCGACATTAATAAATATCTATTTTTACGGTATCCTAATCGTCGCAATCTCAAGTTGGATAGGAACCACCAATCATCCTACGGTGAGTTTGGTGAATCAAATTATAGATCCGTTTATCCGCCCATTCAGACGAATTATTCCACCCATTGGAATGATCGATATATCACCCATGGTGGCAATATTTACCCTGATGTATATCCGCAATCAAGTACTGCCATTACTGAACAATTTATTCTAAACCAACCTAGGGTGCAGGGTCAGGATATTGGCTGTGAACTACTTCGATTTCAGCCAGTAGGTCTTTTGACAATTCGACATCACCCGCATCGATATTTTCAGATAATTGGTCCATGGTTGTAGCACCGATCAAGCAACTGGTGACAAAGGGCTGCTGGCAGACAAACGCCAACGACATCTGAGCCAGCGATAGTTTGTATTTTGCCGCTATAGCGGCATAAGCCTCGGTAGCTGCCTGGGATTGAGCGCTATCGTATCGAACAAATCGATTAAAAAGTGTCATCCGCGAGCCCTCGGGCCTCGCTCCACCAATATATTTTCCACTCAAGACGCCAAAAGCCATAGGGGAATATGCAAGCAAACCGACTTTTTCGCGGATAGCCATCTCCGCCAGACCCACCTCAAATTGTCGGCTCAATAGGCTGTACACATTTTGAATACTGACCACTTTTGACCAGCCCCTTTCACTGGCTAATCGCAGATATTCCATCAAGCCCCAGGGTGTTTCATTTGACAGGCCGATGTGCTTTACAAGACCCTCATCAACAAGTTCTGATAAGGCATCCAGCGTCTCATCAATAGCGACTCCGTCTGCCGCAGGGTTGTGCTGATAACCACGTTTACCAAAAAAATTCGTCGCCCGCTCTGGCCAATGCACCTGATAAAGATCAACATAATCTGTTTGCAGCCGCTCCAGAGAACCCTCAATTGCTTGACGTATATGATCTCGACTCAGACGTGGGCCACCTCTGATATGTGCCCAGTCCGGATTGGTATCAGCACGTCCGGAAACTTTCGTTGCCAATGTCACTTCAGAGCGACGTCCAGTTTGAGCAAACCATTGACCAATACTTCTCTCGGTGTCGCCGGCGGTTTCCGCTCTTGGCGGCACTGGGTACATTTCAGCTGCATCAAAAAAATCCACGCCCTTATCCATGGCATAATCCATTTGCTGGAATGCCTCATCGAAAGAATTCTGTTGCCCCCAGGTCATTGTGCCAAGTCCAATAAGTGGAATTTGGATGCCAGTATCTCCGAGTTCTCTGTATTGCATGGGTCATCCCTTAATAATCGCCTAATAGTCCAACTATTATGTTTAAAAATAAAGTTATACTCAAATCATAAGCAAACTATGTGCAAAACCGTATTAGCAAGCCAAATTAGAATCGGCTTATCGCATCACTGTCGGCATCCTATTCTGCAATCTCTCGACATGCTTATTTACTATCGTTGACCATATATTTTCTTACCACTTCAAATAAGAAGAACAGCGCTCTGTAATCAATCTTGATCAGCATTAATCAAGGACTCCGCAATCGTTTCAGGGGCAAACTAAACTAGGGTTACCGTATAGTCTCCCCCTGATCTTTACAGACGATAAATATTGTCGGCACTGTCGCGGTCGATATATTTAACAAAGGGATCCACGCCGGCGAAAGCAGGTTTACCTTTAACCCTAATAGTCACTTCATTGGTACCAGTTTTTATTTGATGCTTAGCTAGATATAAAACAAAGTCCTTCGCCGAAAAATCCTCTGGGTCAGCACTAAACAAGCCAACATCAATAAAGTCCACAAAATCCACTTTAGTTTCCTTACCTTGCCCATCAGCTCTCTTAAGTTCAGCATCAATGGTTAGTGTCACATCAAAAAATTCATCTTGACCATCAACAGCAACAACTTTTACATCGGTCGTTTTTAAGTCATACAAACTGATGTACTCAAACATATTACTGACAAACGCCTGCTCTTGCTCTGTAGCATCATCTGTAATGTAAGCCATTAGATCCAAGGTAGTTGGGTAGGGTGTGCTTTGGTATTTAAAATCTTCTAAAAAGCGCTTTAATGCCCTATTAAATCTTGTTTCACCAAAACGATCCTTAAGTGCCATCATCACAACAGATCCCTTATTGTAATGAATATATTGCTGCCCTTCACTACGAAATAATGGCATTTCTTCAATAGACTCCAGACTTCGCCCGCGCAAGTATGCGTCTAACTCGTACTTTAAAAACTTACGGATTTTTTCCTTTCCATAATTTTTCTCCATAACCATTAGCGCACTATATTGTGAAAGGCTTTCAGCAATAATTTCACTACCTTGAACATTAGCTGCTCCAACCTGATGGCCCCACCATTGATGAGCAACTTCATGAGCTGTCACGTAATAAACAGGATCGATATTTTCAGGGTCACGTAAATCACTAACAAATCCTATGTTTTCGGAATACGGTACTGTATTCGCGAAGCTTTGTGCAAAGTCACGATAACCTGGGAATTCAATAATACGCATTTGCTTATGTTGATAAGGACCAAAATTCTTGGTGAAGTAATCTATCGAATCTTTGACTGACTCTATCATGCGATCAACATTCATCCCATGGGTTTCATGATGGTAAATTTCAATGGCAATGCCTTTATATTGCACCTTTTTATTTTTTAGCTTGGCTGACATTACTGCGTAGAAATTAACCATGGGCGCATCCATTTTGTAATGGAATATCTTACGATTACCTTCGATTTTTTCTGATTGCAAATAACCTGGCGCAATAGCAAACTGATCGCTGGAGGTTGAAATTGTTGCTTCAAAATCTATAAAATCTACGCCACTGCCAAAAAAGCTCTCATTATAAAATCGTTTATCTTCAAGCTTATTAGAACGTTGTAATGGTTCTAAATCGTAATTCCTCCGATCATGACTGTCCCTGAGTTGATAATCTGATTGATATCCAAATGCTGGGAATAACTCAAAGTTGTTGATGAAAGTACCATTCTTCACTAAGCTAAAGTCATTGTTATCATCGGTGAAACCATTATTGTCGCGTATTACTGTTAGCTTCCCTTGACGTATTTCTCCTGGCTGTAAAGGTTTGTCAAACACAAACCATGCGGTGTTAAATTTACTATCGACGTCACCTAAAGTACCACCATCAATTTCAACATCCCACACTTCTGTATATTGAGGTTTAGCCACTAAGAATTTTTCAATCACATCATTTGAAGTATTAGTTAAAGCCACTTCAGCCAATGCTTCTATGCGCCTTTCTTCTGGATAAATGTCTACCTTAGCGTGTGTTTTAGTTATTGTTGGGACAGCCGAATTACGATGTTCAACATACTTTTTCTCATAGGAAGCCTGCCAATTGTCAAGATCATCGCTCGTCATAAACTCATTCACCACTCTGGTATTATGATGAATGACACTGCCCGCGCTAACGAAAAATACCAAGCCAATAGCGATGGTTAGTTTGCCCGGAACTGCAAGATAATAACCCACTTTATTTAGGCGTGTTTTGAGCTTTTGCGCCGGACCTCTGTGCCAAAGAGCGTAGGTTAAACTGGCCAGAATAAGGGTCAAACCACCCCAATAAATCGTATACCAATGATTGCTTTGTAAAAAACTACCATAGCCATTAATGTCTGAGTAAGGAACTTCTGGTGCGCTGGCAAACTGAAACATGTTATGGCTAAAACCGAAGTTACCCAATGTTATCGAGCTAATTACAAACAGAACGAACAACATCATGCCAAAATATTTGTTTGGGCTGACTACTTGCAAGAAAAAGGCTAAAACAGCGGTAAAAATTAGTGGCACCAGACTCAAGTAACCTAGACGGAGCATGTATTGAGGTAGATCTATGTCGTTGTGGCCCAATAACCATTGATTGATTACTGTAACTGCGACACCAAAAATGTACAGAAGCGCTAAAACTAAACTGATTGCGATAACCTTTGATAACCAGAAAGTTATATTATTTACTGGCATAGAATCGACGATATCACCCATACCAGAGTCACGCTCATACCAGACCACTTCCGCGCTGTAGTAGGCGAGGACTATCATCATGAACAGGCTGGTCGAGCCCAATATAAGATCAACCATTTTCTGGGTTACTGGCCAATTTGGTGTGCCAAACATACCTTGAGGATCGACAAGCGGCCCAACGAGCATAATAATTGTTAACGCGGATAACACCAAAAATGGTGCGCTAAAGATAACCTGCTTTATTTCAAACAAAATTCGCATACGGATATGCGCAACTGTTTGCATACCAGTGCTTTTTATCGAAATATGATTAGTTAATAACGTCGAAATCTTTTTTGTTTCTAATACTTTTTGCTGCTCAGCTTTATCAGATGCTCTCTTGCTTTGTGTTTTGACTTTTGCCTGGCTAAAGCGCACGTTGGACCTGAAACCGCCAAAAATTACCATGATGACAACCGAAACACCAAGCCACACTAGCCGGTTTTCAAGTAAAATACCTGAGAGCTCAATCGAAGCATTATTTTTGTCAAATATGGTCCAATAACGAGATACTTCAGTGAATGTGTTTAGTGCAAAGGGGTCAAGTAAAGCCGCCATTGTTCGATATTCTGGCTCACCTAACAATTGGCCTGAAATAATGTAAAGAACAAATAATCCCACAGCCGAGAGGTATACCGCCATCATTGAACGGAACTGAAGTGCAACTGCATAAAAAAAACACGCCAGTACAAACAAAGTAGGTAGTGACAAATAAAAATAAGCGGTTAAATAATGGCTTAAATTAGTTTCTCCTAACCGTTCAGGATCAACCCAGCCAACTAAGCCTCCAAGCAAACTACCAAGTAATATCCCCAAGGGAACAGTTACAAATACCGTAGCAACAACAGCAAACGAACCTAAAAATCGACCTAACTGATACCTCAGCGAATCTATCGGTTTACTGTAGAGTATCTCTGACATGTTACTGGTTTCGTTTCTTAACGCTGTACTAGCAACAAAATTGACCACTAAAAACATGGCAAATAAGCCCATAATCAGTAGTGTTTGGGCAATAGAAAAGGATCCGTTGTATATGACATTTCCGCCGCCACCAATTTGTACGTTTTCACTTACTGTCGCAAAGAATGTCAACAAAAAGAAAATTAAGCTTGTGACATAAAAAGAGGGTTGTTTAGTAAAGTAACGCCACTCAAAAGCGAGCATTTTTAATAACATAAGTAATTCCTTATCCTTTTTTAGCTCTATTAAGCCACGTTGCTGTCAACCGATTGCTCAGCTTTCGTATCAAACATGCTTGACCGATGTCGATTCAGTGTTGAGAAATAAACGTCTTCTAAGTTAGCGGGAGCGGCCTCAAAACCGAGTGGTGCAATGTCAGCCATAACATGTACCACCGTTTGTCCGGCAAATAAACGCGTAGAAATAACATTGTGCTGTTCTTCAATGCTAGCTAACTCAGATTGGGCGATGGCTTTACGCCAAATTTGACCATTCAATTGATTAGTTACTTCGACAGGGCTTCCTTCAAGGATGATCTTACCGGATGCTAATACCGCCATATTAGGACAAAGCTCTGTGACATCTTCAACAATATGGGTTGATAATATAATCGCTTTTTCCTCACCAAGCCTTACTAACAGGTTATGAAAACGATTTCGTTCTTCTGGGTCTAAACCGGCAGTCGGTTCATCAACAATCAACAAGTCAGGGTCACCTAATAGCGCTTGGGCAATACCAAAGCGTTGGCGCATGCCGCCGGAAAAACCACTCACAGAATTTTTCCTATGCTGATAAAGGTTCGTTTGTGCTAGTAATCCTTCCACAGCCTGCTTTCGTTCACCTGAGTTTTTCAAACCTTTTAATATCGCTAGATGATCAAGTAGTTCGTAAGCGCTGATACGTGGATAAACACCAAAATCTTGAGGTAAATAACCTAAACGTTGTCTTAATGCTTGAGGATCATTGAGTATATCAATGCCATCAAAATCAATACTGCCACTGTCTGAATCTTGCAAAGTTGCAATGGTACGCATCAATGAAGATTTCCCAGCACCATTTGGCCCAAGTAGCCCAAACATTCCTTTGGGTACTGTTAGATTGACATGATCAAGAGCCACAATCCCATTGTCATACGTTTTGCATAAGTTATTTATCGTTAACATCATTATTCCTTGCGTTACATTTTTAAAGCAATATTCAAGTGATATCCAAATCGCAGATACGATTGAAGACCACTATCTTTCCAGTAGGACGATTCGAATTATAAATTTGGATTCAAAAATCGGACTAATTTAAAATACGAGCGTTGTAGAACATCCCTGTAATCTGTTTGCAGCCGCTCCAGAGAACCCTCAATTGCTTGACGTATATGGTCTCGACTCAGACATGGGTCACCTGTGATATGTGCCCCATCTGGGTTGGTATCAGCACGTCCGGAAACTTTCGTTGCCAATGTCACTTCAGAGCGACGTCCAGTTTGAGCAAACCATTGACCAATACTTCTCTCGGTGTCACCGGCGGTTACTGCTCTTGACGGCACTGGGTACATTTCAGCTGCATCAAAAAAATTCACGCCCTTATCCATGGCATAATCCATTTGCTGGAATGCTTCATCGAAAGAATTCTGTTGCCCCTAGGTCATCGTGCCAAGTCCAATAAGTGGAATTTGGATGCCAGTATCTCTGAATTCTCTGTATTTCATAGACCGCTCCTTAATAACTAGCCAACTGTCTACTGCATACAAAACATATAAAAAATACTTATACTTATGTTGCGAAAAGCAGCGGCTACTCGTAGACTTTGCGTGCCTAAGAGAACTGGGTTCACAACGACAAACTAAACCACTTATGCCGAGCCAAGCGCCAACCAATCAAACAACGCCCACAGACGAACACGTCGTGTCGTTCGATTATCCAATTGAACTTGCCTGCGGTACCGTACTTTCAAGTCATCAGCTTGCCTATGAAACCTACGGTGAACTCAACTCAGAACGAAGTAACGCTATTCTAATCTGCCATGCTCTCAGTGGCGACCAACATGCCGCTGGCGTCAATGAAGAGGGTCAAACTGGTTGGTGGAACCATTACATTGGTCCTGGTAAACCCATTAATACCAATCATTTTTTTGTCGTCTGCCCAAATAACTTAGGCAGCTGTTTTGGAAGCACAGGCCCAAACACTATTAATCCTGAGACACAAAGAGTGTGGGGTGCAGACTTTCCCTCTCTGGAGGTTTCCGATTGGGTGGCTTCCCAACAGTATTTAATGGAACACCTCAATATCAATTGTTGGGCAGCAGTGGTGGGAGGAAGTCTTGGTGGCATGCAAGCCATGCACTGGGCTGTGCATTATCCTGACAAACTCAAGCATGCCATTGTCATCGCCTCGGCGCTTAAACTATCAGCACAAAATATTGCCTTCAACGAGGTTGCACGGCGTGCAATACAATCAGATAGCAACTTTAAGCAAGGACAGTTTCTTGAGCAGAAAACCAACCCTGACCAAGGCTTGGCCCTTGCTCGAATGATTGGACATCTGACCTACCTCTCCGATCACGCGCTCGGTCGAAAATTTGGTCGACTGGTGCACAGTGGCGATATAAATAGCGCTGAAAAGGAAATGGTGGAATTTGAAGTGGCCAGTTATCTCAATTATCAAGGCGATAAATTTGCCGGACGATTTGATGCTAACAGTTATATTTTGATCACTCAAATGTTGGATTATTTTGATCTGGCGGCCAACTTCGATGAAGACCCAGCTGTGGCTTTCCGTCAAGCTCAATGCAAATTTTTGGTTATCTCCTTTAGCAGTGACTGGCGGTTCTCGCCTCAATGCTCGAAATTGATTGTCGATGCGCTCACCGCAGCCCACAGAGATGTATCCTACCTAAATGTGGACTCAGATCAGGGGCATGACGCTTTTTTACTAGCCAATCCTCGCTATGAACTGGCACTGTCGTCCTATTTACAAAGAGTCGCCAATAGCCTTGGGGACCGCGTAGAATGAAAACCATTGGCTCCGTGGTATCAGGTTGGATAAAACCGGCATCGAGAGTTCTGGACCTCGGTTGCGGTGATGGCGCCTTGCTTGAACACCTGTCAAAAAGTCATAACATTCGTGGTTATGGGCTTGAAATTAACCATCAGTCTATTAATGCCTGTATTGCCCGCGGTGTCAATGTGATTGATCAAGACTTAAATAATGGTCTAGATAATTTTGCAGACCAAAGCTTTGATACCGTACTCATGACCCAAACACTGCAAACCCTGCGCTATCCTCATATTGCTCTCGATGAAATGTTACGCATTGGCAAACAATGTATAGTGACTTTTCCAAACTTTGGCCATTGGCGCACAAGAGGGGTACTGGCGTTAAAAGGTCGCATGCCAGTGACCAAACAACTATCTTATCAGTGGTATGACACGCCCAACATCCACTTTTTTACCTACAAAGATTTTGAAATACTCTGTCAGCAACGCAACATTAGTATTGTCGATAAGACCTTTATTGGCGGTCTTTCCAGCGATTTAAAACTTGATGTGGTTTGGCCCAATCTATTTTCCCATACCGCGGTGTATAACCTAAAAAAATAACGTCAAAAAGGTGTTGTCATGTCTCGCGCTCTACTAACCATTGCAGTGCTCTGCTTATCTGTTTTATCCCACAGCTATGAGGAAAAACTCTACAAACAACACGGCGATTACAAAATCTTTTATAGCGCTTTTAACAGTTCCTTTATTGCACCAGAAATAGCCGCAGCAAACAATATTGTCAGAGGTAAAGACAAAGGCTTGGTAAACATCGCCGTTATGAAGGAGCTGGCTGTGGGCACACCAGCAGTTATCACCGGCAGAGTGTTTAATATTTTGCAGCAGAGTCAAAAACTCAAGTTTGTTGCCATTAAAGAGCAACAAGCACTGTACTACATAGCGCCATTTGAATTTGAAGATGAAGATTACCTTACATTTAAAATTACTGTTCGCCCCAATGATGGCTCCAAGAGTTACGACTATGACTTTAAATTTCAAAAGAAGATGTATCATGACTGAGAGAAAATGCTCTAAGGAAATACGTTGAACACATTATCTAAATTAGTCATTGCCAGCGCCAATGCTGGGAAGATTCGTGAACTTCAGTCTTCACTGAAGGAGCTGGATATTACTGTAATTCCTCAGGAAGAGCTAAATATTCCCGACATAGAAGAGACCGGGCTGAGCTTTGTCGAAAATTCAATTCTCAAAGCTAGAAATGCCTCGGCACTGTCAGGACTGCCAGCAATAGCCGACGACTCCGGTCTCGAAGTGGATTTTCTCAAGGGTGCTCCCGGCATCTATTCAGCGCGTTTCTCCGGTGAAAATGCCACAGATGCCTTAAACCGAGAAAAACTGCTCTCCCTGCTAGCGGATGTACCAGCGGCTGAGCGCAGTGCACGCTATCAAACTGTCATAGTCTTCATGCGCCACAGTACAGACCCCACTCCGATCATATGCCAGGGAACATGGGAAGGTCAGATTAGCACAGAGGAACGGGGTAGCAATGGTTTTGGTTATGATTCCATTTTTTTTCTGCCCGATAGAAACTGTCAGGCAGCCGAATTGGACGACAACACCAAGCAAAAATTGAGTCACAGAGGCAAGGCAATGAGCGCATTTTTACAGCAATTGAGAGCGTCTTAGATCGGTGCTTACACTGCCGCCACTGTCGCTCTACATTCACATCCCTTGGTGTATAAAAAAATGCCCTTACTGTGACTTCAACTCACACAAAGCGCTTGGAAATGTACCTGAAAAAGAGTATGTCGAAGCTTTGATTGCTGATATGTACGCAGATTTACCCTTTGCGCAAGGCAGGAGACTATCCACAATATTTTTTGGTGGTGGAACACCCAGTCTGTTTTCTGCCAGTAGTATTGATACCATTTTACAATCCGCAGAAGACATTTTTGGATTTCACAACGACATAGAAATTACTCTGGAAGCCAATCCAGGTGCAGTAGATGAAAAAAAATTTACTGGCTATTTCGATGCCGGCGTTAACCGCCTATCCATTGGCGTACAAAGCTTTAACAGTGCTCATCTTCAGCGGTTGGGCAGAATCCACACTAGTAAAAATGCTTTGAATGCAATTAATAGCGCTCAAAAAGCAGGTTTTGAAAATATTAATGTTGATCTCATGCATGGACTCCCGGATCAAACCATCAAAGAAGCTGAATCTGACCTTGAGATAGCAATGGATTCAGGTGTACCACATGTCTCGTGGTATCAGCTAACAATTGAGCCAAACACGGAATTTTTCTCGCGTCCTCCAGTCCTTCCGGCAGATGAGCGACTAGCAGATATTCAACAAGCTGGAATGTTTTTCCTGAGAGATCGCGGATTCCAGCAGTATGAAGTCTCAGCTTTTTATAAAAACCACAGGCCATCCCAACACAACATAAATTACTGGACCTTTGGAGACTACCTCGGCATTGGTGCTGGTGCACATGGAAAAATTACCTTGACTGACAGTAATCAGATTATTCGCACCGCCAAAACACGTCAGCCCGAACATTATTTGGCACGAGTCGGCGCGGCTCTGGTAAAGCAAGAGCCAATAGAGTCAGGCGAGATTGCACTGGAATTCATGATGAATGCGTTGCGGCTAAAACAGGGCGTACCTACTCACTACTTTAACCAACGCACCGGTTTAGAAACAGAGACCATTGAAAAAATCATCTCACAACTACAATCGGAGGGTTTAATGGAACCGAGCTCTTCGCATTTCTGTACGAGCAACCTAGGCTATAGGTTTCTCAACTCCGTGCTACAGTATTTTTAATTGTTGACGGCTTGCGTCAGATTAGCTTAACCTGCTCCCCTCAAAGCTGATCAGAAAGGAAATCAACGGAGTGACTTCGTCTTGTTTGAACATCAGGTGGCTGATAGGCATTACTCTTATCTCATGGCTGTTTCTCTCTGAAACTGCCTCCAGTGAGATACAACAAACTGATCACTGTTATCTAGACGGAATATCTAATCGATCACAGTGCGGGTTCGTCAACGTTGCGGAAAATCCTAGCCAACCAAACGGTAAAAAAATTCAAATTCACTACGCTGTACTTCCGGCAGTAAAACCTCTGCATCCAGATGAGGCCTTTTTAGCAATTGCTGGCGGACCAGGACAATCCGCCATCGACAATGCTTCATCATTTGAATCAACCTTCAAAAAAATACGCGAGACAAGAGACATTCTGCTGATTGATCAGCGTGGCACTGGGCGTTCTAACCTACTGCAATGCTCGGGGCCTGAGGATAGTAATCAATCACCACTGACAATTAATGAACGCGATGTTGATACCCTAGCAGAAGCTAGGAAATGTCTGCAACAATTGGATGCTGATGTGTCCATGTATAACAGTTCCGTGGCCATTCATGACTTTGAAGCTGTTCGCCAGGTCCTCGGTTATAAGAAGCTTCACCTGTACGGTATTTCCTACGGTAGCCGCATGGCACAACTCTATATGCGTCACTATAGCGACGCACTGGCCACGGTAACACTGGATGGCGTGGTCCCGATGCAACAGTCGGTGATCGCAGTAGGTTTGTCTGTGGATCGCGCGCTGCAAGGTGTGCTTGACGAATGCGCAGATGACCCTGTCTGTGCCTCTAAATACCCCAACTTGAATCAAACCTTAGATGAACTCAATCGTGAGCTCCATGAGAGCCCAATTCGAGCTGATATCTTTCACCCACTCACGGGCGAACCGGATGAGTTGCTGTTAACCCGAGACAAAGTACTCGGCATACTGCGTCTGTCGATGTACTCTCCCGCTACAAGATCTCTCCTACCGCTGGCTATTCAACAAGCAGCTCAGGGTATTTTTCAGCCTATGCTCGGGCTTTACTCGCTAATGTTGGAAAACATCGATATGGCCGCAGGTATGCATAATGCTGTGGTCTGCGCTGAGGACCTCCATCGCATCGACGATAATCTCAAAACTGCCATAAAAGGCTCATACATGGCGAGTTCTCTCTATCAGCAGATACGCGATGCCTGCTCAGTGTGGCCGAGCAATCTGGCGAGAGATGACTTTTTTCAGCCCGTTGCCAGTGACATACCTACATTACTGCTGTCAGGTGAACTGGATCCCGCCACACCCCCGGACTGGGGCACCATGGCCATGGCTAAAATGACTAACGCGAGGCATCTCATAGCGCCTCATGCAAGTCACGGCGTGGCCAGCCAAACCTGTGGGAATAGGCTAGTGGCTGAACTGGTTGAAAACGGTGACATTGAAAATATTGAGGGAGACTGTCTCGAAGATACGAGTGCTAAGGGATTTTATCTAAACCCGAGCAGCGCTCAACCAGTATCTCCAAAAAAAAAAGGTGAGGACATCTTATGATTACAGTGACAAATCTGTCGAAAAGAATAGGTGAGGTCCAAGCCCTCGATGACTTGTCTTTTTCTGCCAAAGATGGCCAGATCACCGGCCTTCTGGGCCCCAACGGCGCCGGGAAAACCACCTGTCTGAGAACTATTTTTGGCTTGCTCAAACCAGACCAAGGAAGCACATCTATCAATGGCATTGATGTTACCCAAGATCCAATAAGGGCAAAGCAAGCACTGGGCCTTTTCCCAGACCCCTTTGGAATTTATGAGCGTCTGACACCGCGGGAATACATCACCTACTTTGCCGAATTGAGCGGCCTTTCTCGCACTGCTGCTACCGAGGCGACCTCAAAAGTAGTCGACGAACTACAGTTAGATGACATTGCCGACCGACGCTGCAAAGGTTTCTCTCAAGGTCAGCGGATGAAGACTGCACTGGCCCAGGCCATTGTTCATCAGCCAAAAAATATCATCCTCGATGAGCCCACGCGAGGTCTTGATGTGATGAGCACACGCATTCTAAGAGACATGTTGCGGCGACTAAAACGGCGCGGACACTGTGTTCTGTTCTCTAGTCATGTCATGCAAGAAGTGGCATCGCTTTGTGACAATGTGGTGGTGATGACCAATGGTAAAGTGGTCGCCGTGGGCAGTCCAGATCAACTCTGCGAGCGCACCGGACAAACCTCTCTGGAAGAGGCCTTTATTGCGCTCATCGGCAGTGATGAAGGTATAGCGGCATGAACAATCCCTTTCTCAGTCTATTCCGAAAAGAAATCGTCGATGCTGCCCGAGACAAACGCTCAGTCATGGCTGGCCTCTACTACGCCCTATTTACTCCAGCTCTACTGGCCATCGTTTTCACTGCGGTTATTACTAAGACTACCAGCCCGCAGGACTTTTCTATCACCATTGAAAGTGAATCGGAGGCGTCCCATTTAATTACTTATCTGAGTGATAGGGGCATTACCCACAGCGACGACGAGACAGAGGTAAAGGCAATTAAGTTAATAATCGGTCCATCTTTCGCAGAACAACTCAATCGCTCTGAGCCTGCGGATATCACTCTGATTGCGGACTACTCTGAAGATAATTTACGCAGCAGCATCCGTCGCACTGAAGGCGTACTCAGAGGCTATAGCTCTGAAACTGCGACCCTGAGGCTAATTGCTCGTGGTATCGACCCGTCAGTGATTAGACCCATCGATCTCAATATCCAAGATTTGGCCACGTCTGATTCAAAAGGTGGGCAGCTATTGGGCATGATGATACTTGTCATAGTGTTATCAGTATTTGTCTCTGGTATGAATCTGGCCATAGACACCAGTGCTGGAGAACGGGAACGCAACTCACTTGCCCTGTTGTTGAGCCATCCCATTTCTGTGCGGCAAATGGTGTTATCTAAAGCCGCTGCTGTCAGCACCTTTGGCATGCTTGGATTATTGTTAGTCATGATTATGTCGAAGATCGTCTACCCCTTGGTACCCTGGGAGGAGCTTGGATTTAGTGTTGATATCAGCATCACATTTATGCTGGCTACCTTATTTGTCGGTATCTCAGTGGCTATTTTTGCTGCCAGTATGCAGCTATTTGTCTCCTTCATGGCGAAAAGTTTTAAAGAGGCCCAGACTTACTTAACGTTCGTTATGTTTGTTCCCATGGCGATGTCTTACGCCACAACTCTGGATTTTGCAGTCGAAGAACTGCGTTGGGCGCCAGTCTCTGGGCAACTGCAGGCTTTGATTGACCTCATGAAAGGAAAAGAGATTCCACTACTTCAACTTGCCGTATCAAGCTTGACGACGCTCATTGCTTCTGCCGCACTGATGTTGGGAATGGAACGCCTGTTAAAAAGTGAAAAGATTATTTTCGGCATGTAAATAAAGTAGAAAACTACCATTGGATAATTTATCTCTTTAAAATATCAATGGAGAAGCCAGTTATAGCCTAATTCATTTGAAGCTTTGGTAGCGCTAGTGCTATCATCGTACCTTCTTTGAATAACCTCTTACGACCACCTTGGAGATCTCAATCAATGAGCGAAAATATTGTTCACGTTACTGATGCCAGTTTTGAAACCGACGTACTGCAGTCAGACCTGCCTGCCCTGGTTGATTTTTGGGCAGAATGGTGCGGTCCCTGCAAAATGATCGCACCCATACTCAATGAAATCGCCGATGAGTACGCTGGTAAAATGCGCATTTGTAAAGTTGACGTAGACAGCAATCCCGAAACTGCCGCAAAGTTCAACGTTCGTGGGATTCCGACACTTCTAGTGTTTAAAAATGGTGCCGTAGAAGCGACTAAAGTCGGCGCGCTATCCAAGACCCAGCTGACAGAGTTTGTTGATGCTCTAGTATAATATGCCCTTTGGCCCTGTGCGCAGGGCCAAAAAGATGTTGCGCTTTCCCTGATCATCGCTATACTAAAGCCTCCTTGAAGACATTCCCCGAGATCCGAATTCCATTGACCATAACTGGCGTTCTGCTGGGGACAAAAATTTATACAGTTAGCCACGCGCCAAAATCCACAATTCCAACTCTTACAGTCAGACAACCCTATCTATGAATCTATCAGAACTTAAGCACAAACCCATTGGTGAACTCCTCGAAATGACCGAAGCGCTAGGCTTGGACAATCTAGCTCGCTCACGTAAAAACGACATAATCTTTGCCTTGTTGAAAAAACACGCAAAAAGCGGCGAAGATATTTATGGTGATGGAGTGTTGGAAATATTACCGGACGGTTTTGGCTTCTTGCGATCTGCAGGCGCTTCCTATCTTGCGGGAGCTGACGACATCTATGTGTCCCCTAGCCAAATCAGACGTTTCAATTTACGTACAGGCGATGCCATAGCGGGTAAAATTAGGCCACCAAAGGATGGTGAGCGTTACTTTGCTATGCTCAAGGTGGACAAAATTAACTATGACGCCCCTGAAAATGCGCGTAATAAGATTCTTTTTGTCAACTTGACGCCACTGTTTCCGGATGAGCGCCTGACCTTAGAAGCCGGCAACGGCTCCTCGGAGGATCTCACCGGCAGAATCATCGATTTAGTGGCACCCATTGGTAAAGGACAACGGGGTTTGATTGTTGCGCCGCCTAAAGCAGGTAAAACCATCATGATGCAAAATATTGCGCAGTCAATTGTGCGCAATAATCCTGAGTGTTACATCATTGTTCTTCTGATTGACGAGCGCCCGGAAGAAGTAACCGAGATGCAGCGCACCGTTCGCGGCGAAGTCATTGCTTCCACCTTCGATGAACCGCCAACGCGCCATGTCCAGGTTGCCGAAATGGTGATTGAAAAGGCCAAGCGTTTGGTGGAGCATAAAAAAGATGTTGTTATTTTGCTCGACTCTATCACCCGCCTGGCGCGAGCCTATAACACTGTCATACCCTCCTCTGGCAAAGTACTGACCGGTGGTGTTGACGCCCATGCCCTAGAGAAGCCAAAACGCTTTTTCGGCGCGGCGCGAAATATTGAACACGGTGGTAGTCTGACCATTATTGCAACAGCGCTGGTAGAAACCGGATCGAAAATGGATGAAGTGATCTATGAGGAATTCAAAGGGACCGGTAATATGGAGCTTATTCTCGATCGAAAAATTGCCGAGAAACGCGTCTATCCAGCCATCAATGTGCGCCGTTCTGGCACGCGACGTGAAGATTTGTTAATCGAAGAATCCGAACTACAGCGTATTTGGATTCTACGCAAACTACTGCATGATATGGAAGATCTAGGTGCCGCCGAGTTTGTTGTAGAAAAACTCAAAGGATTCAAAAACAACGCCGAATTCTTCGGTGCGATGAAGCGCAAGTAATGCGAAAAGCATGAAAACCTCTGATCTACGCGAATTTATTGCTCTTCTTGAACAGCGAGGAGAGTTGGTGCGCATCAAACAAGAGGTTGATCCCTATCTGGAAATGACCGAAATCAGCGATCGAACGCTGCGTGGCAAGGGGCCCGCCCTGTTATTTGAAAATCCAAAGGGTTTTGATACGCCGGTTTTATGTAACCTTTTTGGCACGCCCACTCGGGTGGCTATGGGAATGGGTCAGGACAATGTCCAAGCACTACGCGATATTGGTGAACTTCTCGCTTTCCTCAAGGAACCAGAGCCACCAAAAGGATTACTCGATCTGTGGGAAAAACGTCACGATTTCAAACAGGTGCTCAATATGCCGGTTAAGGTGGTTAAACGAGCACCCTGCCAGCGAGTGGTCATTGAGGGCGATGAGGTTGATTTAGATAGGCTCCCCATTCAAACCTGCTGGCCTGGTGACGCTGCGCCACTGGTGACCTGGGCACTGGCTGTGACCCGTGGACCAGATAAGGAAAGACAAAATCTGGGCATCTACCGGATGCAAAAAATTGCTAAAAATAAACTCATTATGCGCTGGCTAGCGCATCGCGGTGGTGCTCTGGACTATCGCGCTTTTCAAAAGAAGTATCCCGGCAAACCCTACCCTGTGGCCATCGCCTTGGGTGCCGACTCGGCGACTACACTGGGTGCCGTAACACCGGTGCCAGATACCTTGTCAGAGTATGCCTTCGCTGGCCTATTGCGCGGTGAAAAAACACAGGTAGTAAAGTGTCTTGGAAACGACTTGCAGGTACCCGCCACAGCGGAGTTCATATTGGAAGGCTTTCTCTGTGGAGAAGAGGCTCCCGAGGGTCCTTTTGGTGATCACACCGGCTATTACAACGAGGTGGAGAGCTTTCCTGTGTTCACAATAGAGCGCATTACTCACCGTGAGAACCCTATTTACCACAGTACCTATACTGGGCGTCCACCCGATGAACCTGCAATATTGGGCGTCGCTCTAAATGAAGTCTTTGTACCCATACTTAAAAAACAATTCCCAGAAATTGTCGATTTCTATCTTCCACCCGAGGGCTGTTCTTACCGCATGGCTGTAGTCAGCATGCAAAAACAATACCCTGGTCATGCCAAGCGGGTGATGATGGGTGTCTGGTCTTTTTTACGCCAGTTTATGTATACCAAATTTGTTATTGTCACCGACGACGATGTGGATGTGCGCAATTGGGAAGATGTTATCTGGGCCATGACCACGCGAATGGATCCGGTGCGCGACACAGTGATGGTGGAAAATACTCCCATCGATTATTTAGACTTTGCCTCACCCATATCCGGTTTGGGTTCAAAAATGGGTCTGGATGCCACCAATAAAATGCCCGGTGAAACTGATCGCGAGTGGGGTGAGCCGATCCGCATGACCGACGATATCACAGAGCGTATCGATGCTATGTGGGATGAACTGGGCATCGAACTAAAGTAACGTCGCACTAAGATCAACGGGGCCACTACTGATGCAACCTTTCCTTTCCGGCTTCTTACTTGGTCTTTCGCTGATTATCGCCATAGGCGCACAAAATGCCTTTGTTCTGAAGCAGGGATTGAAAAAACAACATGTTTTCCTAGTCTGTACCATCTGCGCTCTGTCCGATGCCATTTTGATCAGTGTTGGTGTTGCCGGTTTTGGTGCTTTAGTTAGCCGCTATCCGCTGATTTCAGAAGTTGCTCGCTGGGGAGGAGCGGCATTTTTAACCATCTATGCCGCATCCAGTTTTTATTCAGCTTATCGCAATCGACACAGCTTAAACCCCGCCGACAATGCTCCGGAATCAACCCTAAAAATCGTTCTCATATGTCTTGGCTTTACCTGGCTCAACCCACATGTCTATTTAGATACCGTCATTTTACTGGGGTCTATTTCCACTCAATTTTCTTATAACCTCGAAGCCTTTGCAGCGGGCGCAATGAGTGCTTCTTTGGTGTTTTTCTACAGCTTGGGCTATGGTGCACGCGTTCTGATTCCGGTATTTCAACAGCCTAAATCTTGGCAACTGTTGGAGACTGGTATTGGTATCCTAGTGCTAGTACTAGCGCTCAACTTAATCTGGTAGTAATCCATCAGCCTTTTCTTCAATAGTATTTATTGCTAGTCTCTAACGTGTGCTTCCAGTGTTGAAGAGAGATAATGAAAAAGATATTAGGCTATACGGTCTTCGCTATCATAGTTACCTCAATTATTGGCCCCTATTTATATATCAATAACCAGCTAAAAATACTGGATGCAAGCGCTCAGAGTGAATTGGGTGGATTGTATCTGCGCACCAAAGAAGGCGTATTGTCATATACACGCGACGGTTCAAAATCTGCCCCAGTGGTGATTTTAGTGCACGGTTTCAGCACTCCAAAATTTGTCTGGGATCAGATAACACCCTTGTTATTGGCGGCGAATTATCAGGTTATTTCCTTTGATCATCTCGGCCGTGGTTTTTCAGATCGTCCCTTCGGGCCATATGATGCCGCTCTCTATCGCAGCGAATTAGATGGACTCATTGATGGCCTTAACCTAACCACGCCTTTGTCTCTGGTAGGTTACTCAATGGGAGGTGGCAATATAGTGGACTACGCTGCGTCCCGACCCGAGCGAGTAAACAATCTTGTATTGATAGCGCCAGCAGGATACTCAAAGCCACCAAGCAGTCTCAACATAATGAAATTACCATTGATAGGTGATTGGCTGGCACTTGTGATGGCACGCGGTTATGTTGGGGAAGCGATAAAATCCGAAGTTGAATCGGGCTTAGCACCTAGCGATATGCTCTACAACTTCAATCAACAGGCAGCTTATGCTGGCTATTCTGAGGCACTACTCTCGACTCTGCGACACTATCCGATGCACGATCTGGGGGAGCGATATAAAATTGTCGGTGAGACCAACATTCCAGTGACTGTAATTTGGGGAACAGATGATGAATCCGTTCCGTTTTCAGGACTTCACTCAATGGTTATGGATGTGCCTCAGCTACAAGCTGTTATGGTCAAAAATGGCAAGCATAATATCACCTATACCCAAGCAGACTTGGTCGCCGAACAAATACTCATAGGTCTGCAGCGCAGTGACTCTGGCCATTCCTATAACTTACAGACAAATAAATAAAGTGACCATTTAATGTCCAAATTCATCATGCTAAAACTGATGGCGACACACACATTAACCCTGCTAATTGGCGTTGCTGCCGGCATCTACATGCTTCCCCTGCTAACCGCCGGCGATGGTCCTGATAAAAATATTCTTGATCAAGTAATGGAGAATCGACACTACTCTGGCACCTTTAGTCGCGACAGAGAAGACAGTGACCTGTTGCACTGGGGAGAAGGTGAATTGTCCATTGGTCCAAGTCGTATTGCCTTCTCCGGTCGACTCGCGCCAGGCCCCGATTATCGGCTCTATTTATCGCCGGTATTTATCGAAACTGAACGCGCTTTTATTGAGCAAAAACAATCAATGAAGGAGGTAGGTGCAATCAACACTTTTGATGGGTTCTTAATCGACATACCAACGAGAGTTGATGCGGCAACATACACCACGGCGATTATGTGGTGTGAAACCTTTGATCAATTTATCACTTCAGCCGTTTATAAAACGGCTGAGAACAATTAATAAACGCTGTGTTTCCTGGAATGTTAGGCACTCACTGAACGCAGAACGCGGCCCATGCGCTCGCGGCCCAGTTGCTCAGAAAATTGATCAGCCTCCCAAGCAGTATGGCCACCGATCATAACGAGGGGCACAACACCGTCAGATCGATTAACCAGCTGTTCGTGTTGATATTCCTCGCGAAATACGCGTTGGACATTGTCTTCACCATCGTACTCCGCCAGTTTTTCCGGATCCACCAAAATTAGGTCCGCTACATCGCCTTGATCAATAGTACCACCCGACACACCGAAGACATCCGCGGCATCCTTGGTCAAACGCTTAACCATATAGCTGACATCCTCATCTCCGCCCTCGGCAGCGAGCTTCAGGCTGCGCAAATTTACATCATAAAAGGCCATGTTGGTGAGATGAGCACCGCTGTCATTAAATCCGGGTAATAACTGTGGATTCATCAATAACTCTCGTACCACCTTTAAATCGCGGTTGGCGGTCACTGTACTCCAGGTTAGGTCGGTATCAAAGGATCTCAGCATTTGCAGCATAAAGTCTCCCTCGTCCGCCACCCAGAAGAAATCCTTTTGTATTAATTTTTGCTCTGCCTTTGTCACCGGCTCATCGAACTTGTCCTGCCTGATGGCCACCACACGATCAAAAATTCTTTGGAAATCCATCCCTTGCCAGTTTTTCTGCGGACATCTGTCTAAGGTCATATCAGCGAGGGTTCGGTTAAAGGCATAATCTTCAAGATTTAGGATTCGCTTCAAACGATCGATACTCCAACCCTGCTTACCTTTCATCCACATGGCTTTAAAAGTCTTTATATAGTCAGGATCCTGCATAATTTTTGCCCGCGCCTCTCGATCTTCTAAATCAGTCTCATTGAGACGGCGCAACTCGGGAATTTCCTCAGCGATGGGAGTTATGGCTCCATCTGACCAAATTTTGAATGGTGCGCCCAAGGCTTGCATGTAAAATTCGCCTTTTATCAAAGAAGAATTTAACAACTTAGACAGTGTCTTAACCATGCGCGACAACTTCCAATTATTGGCGATATCTAAGGCTGCGACCACGGTGGTTTTCAATGGTTTACCGTGCAGCCGCCCGCTAGTGAGTAAAAACGTCTTCAAGGTTCCTACGACACTGTCTTTAGGCGGCGTCGCTTGCCATAAAGCTCCCTCTTCGCGAACCACCTGAGTCAGTGCTTTAAGTTCATCATACTTGGCAAATTGGGTTGGAATGGTTTTCTCACAGTGAGGTTGAGCTGCCAAATAGTGAAAAGGCAGGGCGTCTGTAGAGAAGCCCACATAGCCGGCTTTGAGCGCATCCTGCAGAGAGGCCTTCATCGACTTTATTTCACTCACCGTTGGATCTCTAGAGACACTATTTTCAAAGCCCATAGACTCGATTCGAAGCATAGAGTGAGGGAAAAGCACAGCGACATTTGGACCTAAATTTACCTTGTCCAAATGCTCCAAGTAAGATCTGGGGTTATCCCAAGTAATATTATCAGCGCAACCTCTGAGTACTGATTTAGGAATGTTCTCCACACGCGCGTAACAACTCACAATAGGATCATTGGTACCATCGCGCTGGTTACCAAAGGCCAAACCCAAACTGCAGTTGGCAATCACAACCGAGGTAGTGCCATGACGAGTCGATTCTGGCAAACCGGGCGCCACTTCCAGCTCCAGATCATAGTGGGTATGAATATCAAACAATCCTGGCATCAACCACTTACCCTGACCATCTATCACCCGTTGAGCCTCAGTGTCATCTAAGTTGGGCCCGCGGGCGACAATGCGTCCCTCAGCAATGGCAACATCCTCTACAACAGGCGTTTCACCGTTGTTGAAGACCTTTGCATTTTTGATCAATGTTTCAATCTTTGTGACGCTTGTATCCATGGATCCGGTCTCTTTTTATCTTCTGGCACACAGTTGGCAAATCGGACTAAGCACCGCCAACAACCACTATCCCGTGCGATATTTTTGTTCTTGGTTTATGATGCATTGGCAATTTATTCTTAAAGTATTGCACTAACCAGAATTTGAGGTCAAGTGTGCAATGAGACTCCCGGGTACTCACTAACCTAAGCCTTTCAAGGAGGCATCAAGTGGCCTATCAGTCGAATCAACCGTCAGCCGAAATTCAAGCATGGAGAGATCGTGGCGAATACCGCCAGCTCTGTGATTACAATATTTTTGTTATCGATGAAGGTAGCGAGCAGCTGCCAGTGATCCTTTTGTTGCATGGTTTCCCTACATCCAGCTGGGATTGGCAACCGGTTTGGGCCGAGTTGAAGAAAAATTATCGACTGGTAGCACTTGATATGCTGGGTTTTGGATTTTCAGACAAACCCAACCAACGCAATTATACCATCCACGGTCAGGCTGACATCGTAGAGGCCTTGGTAGCATCTAAGCAGCTCTCCTGTTTCCATGTTTTGGCACATGACTATGGCGATACGGTGGCTCAGGAATTGCTCGCAAGACAGTTAGAGGGTCATGGTGTTGGAACCTGGCTATCCTGTTGTTTTTTAAACGGTGGTCTATTTCCGGAAACCCACAGAGCACTGTTAACACAAAAATTACTGTTGAGCCCCTTGGGAAAATTCATCAATCGGTTCTCAGGTTTCACATCATTTCGACGAAACTTTAGCTCTGTATTTGGCCCCCACAGCAAACCATGCGAACAGACGTTACTCAATTTTTGGTGGCTGATAAATTACAACGACGGCAAACACCTGTTCCATAATTTGATCACTTATATAAGAGATCGACTTGAACATCGCAAGCGCTGGGTAACTGCGCTGCAACAGAGCAATATTCCCCTTGCTCTGATCAATGGTTCAGTGGATCCTGTGTCCGGAAGGCACATGGTTGAGCGGTATAAGAGCTTACAATGTCGTCTAGATTTTTTAACAGAATTACCCCTTATTGGACACTATCCCCAAGTGGAAGACCCCAACGCGGTCTATCAAGCTTACCAACAATTTCTCAATAAGATAACAACGTCGGATTAAATTGTACCTGTTCCTACTAATATCCACAGGCATCTTGCGCAACCATAAAAACTCAAATTGTTTTCTCGACGAGCCCTTGCGGCATCTCCCTGCCACTTGAGACACAGGGGGATTTTTGGCTACGAGATCTTGCTTTAACCTGACAGCTTGCGACTCAACTTGCAAGACAGTAGCATAGTGCAAAGCATTTCTTGAGTGTATGTGTTATCAATCACCACATGGTAAAATTGTATCTGGCCATCTCTCTGCTACTCTCGGCTTGCACTACCTATGCGGAGCCTATTCGAGTGGCTGTGGCGAGTAATTTTGCTCAACCAGCGAAAGCATTGGCGGCCCTGTTTGAAGAACAGCACAATCACGAGCTTGTGTTGGCCTTTGGCTCCACCGGCAAACATTTTGCCCAGATAACTCAGGGAGCACCATTTGACATTTTCCTCGCTGCGGACAGCGATTACCCCAAACTTTTGGAGACCAAGGGCTTGACGGTGGAAAATAGTCGCTACACTTATGCCATCGGTACACTGATGGTGTGGGCTCCAGCTATCGCCACTGACGAAATAGTGCCATATTTACAACACACAAACTTCCATCGACCCATTGCTATTGCCAATCCCAAGCGCTCACCCTATGGGCGTGCAGCACAGCAAGTGCTCACTGAAATGGGGCTTTGGGATAAGCTGCAAGCGAACCTCGTCCGTGGCGAAAATATCGCTCAAACCTATCAGTTTGTGGAGAGTGGCAATGCAAGTCTTGGTTTTATTGCTCAATCTCAGCACTACCTACCCAGCTCAAGGGTTAAAGATTCTGTCTGGATACCATCAGAATCTCTCTATGATCCCATCTATCAGCAAGCAGTACTTCTTCGCAGTACGCCAGCAACAGAAGCATTTTGGTCCTTTTTGCAAACTGACGCAGCAAAAGCTGTTATAACTCGCTTCGGGTACCGGCTGCCATGATACTCGATCAACAGGACTTAACCGCACTCTGGGTCACACTCAAATTGGCTAGTATCAGTACGTTACTTTTACTCGTCCTTGGAACTCCTCTGGCCTGGTGGTTAGCGCGAAGTCGCTGGCGTTTTAAATCAGTCATCGAGGCATTGATCGCGCTGCCCCTCATACTGCCGCCTTCCGTTCTGGGCTTTTATCTCTTGCTCGCTCTGGGGCCAAATGGCCCCATTGGTAGGGTTGTCGATTTTTTAGGCGGGCCGCCATTGGCTTTCAGTTTTTCCGGTCTCGTCATTGGCTCGGTATTCTATTCACTACCTTTCGTGGTTCAACCATTACAAAATGGATTTTCATCTTTGGGACGAAGACCACTGGAGGTAGCTGCAACCCTCGGCGCATCTCCTCTCGATCAATTTTTTAGTGTTGCAATACCCATGGCAAAATCCAGCTTTATCACCGCAGGTGTGTTGGGGTTTGCCCATACTCTCGGTGAGTTCGGTGTTGTTCTTATGATAGGCGGCAATATTCCGGGTAGCACTCAGGTGGCCTCTATCGCCATTTATGATCATGTTGAAACTCTTGAGTATGCTCAAGCCCATGCTCTTGCAGGCTGCCTTTTATTGCTGTCCTTTGTTATGTTGCTGGTGGTCTATGGGGCCAATCGCCGATATTCAGTGGCAACGCCATGAACAGTATGAAAATAAATGTGCTAGTCCAACGGGACGACTTCACACTGGAGATCAATACTGAAATCGCTCCTTCTGGTGTCACCGCAGTCTTTGGCCCCTCCGGAAGTGGTAAAACCACTCTCCTAAGGTCTATTGCCGGCCTTATCAACAACACTCAAGGCAGCATAAGGGTGAATAATGTTGTATGGCAAAACGAAACAGAGTTTCTCTCCACACACCGGCGAGGTGTGGGGTTTGTCTTCCAACAACCCAGTTTATTTGAGCACCTAAATGTAAAGAAAAATATCGATTTTGGGCTGCATCGTGCAAAAGCGCCTATGTCACCCAAGCAAATTCAGCTCATGCTTGATTTAATGGGTATCCAACCCCTGTTGAATCGCATGCCATGGCAACTATCTGGTGGGGAACAGCAACGGGTGGCCATTGCTCGAACCTTAGTTACTAATCCTAACTTGTTGCTTCTCGATGAGCCTCTTGCGGCCTTGGGAGATGATCAAAGAGCGAGCATCCTAACGTTTTTCAATCAGACCTTTGAGCAGCTTAGCATTCCGGTTATTTATGTTAGCCATGTTAAAGACGAAATTGCTAGACTAGCTAATCACCTCATCTTGCTTGAGAGTGGAAAAATTATTGGGCAAGGAGAGATAAAAGAGATGTTTACCTCTCTGGATCTACCCCTGGCGCATGCATTGGATGCGGAAAGTGTTATTGAAACAGAGGTGACAGATTACGATGAGAATTTTGGTTTAGTTCGATTAAATTTAGCTGGAATAAGTTTACATGTCGCCAGCCCACCATTAACGTTAGGCTCTCATGTTCGCCTACAAATTTTTGCGCGCGATATCAGTATTGCTCTGGAAAAACCGAACAACAGCAGTATTCTCAATGTTATCCCCGTAATAATAGACAGTCTAAAGCAGCAAAGTAAGTCACAAGTCAATCTCAGGCTATTGGTAGGGAATTCCGTCATTCTTAGTCGAATAACTCGAAAATCTGCGCTGCAATTAAATTTGAAACCAGGTGACTCGGTGTATGCACAAATTAAAACTGCTGCAATTTGCGTATGATACCAATGAGGTGAGAGCTAGCCTGACACATAAAAGGGGGGTGAAATAAGGCACGTGAACTGGATTATAGGCATGCTTTTAGGATTAATTCTGGTCTTGGTGATGTGGTATTTCACTCGTCGGCACGAGGCAAAATATCGGCGAAAAGAACAGTTGCTACTACAAAAAAAATTAGACCGAGCGGCTCAAAGAAAACAGCAGAAAGGTGCTGTAACCGGCAGTGATGATACCCACCTGTAAGTCTTTAAACCATGCCAGAATGCATAACAGGGACTGTATAGGCACCCTTAGGCATGTTGGGCTTTTTCTGAATGAGCCCCGCCGCCACTCATTCACTGGCCAGAGTTGAGCAAATTGTATCGATCAAACTCTTTTTGCCTGCTCCTCTCGCCGTAATCATTATAAACTGCTTTTTCGCAAGATCACGATTGGAGAGCAAGTAACATTTGTCTCCGACTTTTAATGTATACTCCATACTATTATAACTATGAGACCAATCTGTTGAGTTCAGTTTACATAGATTGGCTTTTTCGGAGCGTTTGATGAGCAACAGCGAAGGTGCCGTGAGTCAGTTTAATTTGTTTCGTCAGCGTCGCTTTTTACCGTTTTTTGTTACTCAATTCCTCGGTGCTCTAAATGACAACCTGTTTAAAAATGCACTTTTGGTCATTGTTGTAACCACAGCCGCCAGTCAATCAGACAGCGCAACTAACTTCACTACCAATTTGGCTGCCGGCCTATTTATACTGCCTTTTTTCTTGTTCTCTACTATTGCGGGACAGCTGGCTGATGCCGTTGATAAAGCCATGTTAATGCGCCGCGTAAAGGTTGCAGAAATTTGTATCATGCTCATCGGTAGTTATGCTTTATTTACCCTAGAGATCAACTTAATGCTGTTTGTATTGTTTCTATTGGGAACCCAATCAGCTTTTTTTGGGCCGGCGAAATACTCGTTGATTCCTCAACATTTGAGTGATGACGAATTGCTGGCTGGCAACGCGCAAGTGAGTATGGGCACTTTCGGCTCCATCTTGTTAGGTACGCTTATTGGTGGCTGGATGGTGACTCTTGAAAATGGACCGCTGCTGTTGAGTGGCTTGATTGTTTTGGTAGCATTCATTGGCTGGTTGTGTAGCAAAGAAATCCCTAAGGCTCCTCCAGAAGTTATGAATCAGCCAGTTCGTCTCAATCCATTAAAAGGAACTCGTAATAATTTTGCCTTAGCGCGCGACAATCGCACTCGGTTTTTCTGTATTTTGGCTATCTCTTGGTTTTGGCTTTACGGCAGCTGCTTTTTAACCCAAGTGCCCAATTATACGGTCACTGTATTAAATGGTCATCCACGTTTAATCTCTATATTGCTAGCCGCTTTTATCGTTGGTGTAGCATCTGGATCATTGCTTTGTCATCGTTTGTCTCGCGGCGTTGTGGAACCCGGTATTGTACCCATCGGAGCGTTGGGATTAAGCCTGTTTGCCTTTGATCTAAGTTTTACCTCCCTATCTTTTCAACAGATGCATGGTGCTCTTGTATCGATAACCCCCAGTCAATTTTTGGATCTCAGTGGTGGCCTACATATTCTCGCCGATCTAACGCTCATCGGTCTATTTGGTGGGCTGTTCATCGTGCCGCTCAACTCCATGCTACAACAGCGAACGGCATCCGGCAAACGAGCGCGAGTTCTGTCTGTTAATGCTATAATGAATGCGGCTTTTATGGTGGGTGGCAGTCTACTTGGTATTGTTTTTCTGAGCCTGTTGCAGTGGAGCATAGTAGAGTTCTTTATCGCCGTGGCTAGCTTAAATATTCTTGTGGTGGGCATTATCTTTTTATTGGTACCTGAATTCACCACGCAGTTTATAGTGTGGATAAAAAATCGGCTTAAATCGCCATCAACTCTCTGACAGGGACTCTGTTTACTATGCAACTTTCATCAAAAATCTTACTCGGCATGTTCCTTGGTATCGCATTGGGTCTCGTGCTACATACAATTGACCAATCCATACCCGCAGCGTCTCCAGTGATCGCATGGATGGTAGATAATATTTTTGATGTTATTGGTAAAATCTTCGTCATCTCACTAAAGCTTTTAGTGGTGCCTCTGGTATTTGTCTCTCTGGTATGCGGATCTGCCTCAATGGGCGAGGACGTCAAGATGGGTCAGGTGGCAGTCAAAACCATTGCTCTGTATCTCACTACAACTGCTATTGCGGTCACTCTTGCTCTGGTTATTGCCAATATTGTTGATCCCGGGGTGGGCATAAACACCTCAGAAGCAGCTGAGTTCACGGTAAAAGAATCGCCTGCCTTTAAAGATGTCGTGATTGGGATATTCCCCAGCAATCCCATTCAAGCAATGGCTCAAGGCAATATGCTACAGATCATTGTCTTCGCTATATTGGTGGGCGTCGCCATAATGCGATCAGGCGAGTCCGGTCAATCTGTGTTACGTGGCTTTCAAAAGTTAAGTGATGTGGTAATGATTATGGTGACCATTTTGATGAATGTTGCACCCGTTGGCGTCTTTTGCCTGTTGGTAAAATTGTTCACCAGTGAGGGATATTCCGCCATCGTTAACTTGGCACTGTACTTTGCCACCATGGTATTTGTGCTGTGCCTACATGCTTGTATGACCTACAGCAGTATTTTTGCAATCTTCACTCGCTTGAACCCCATGACTCTGTTTAAAAATATGCGCCCAGCAATGGTTTTTGCCTTCAGCACCGCCTCCAGTAATGCCACCATGCCCATCACCTTAAATGCCGCTAAAAATCGTGTCGGGGCGCATAACTCCATCGCCTCATTTACCGTTCCTTTAGGGGCTACGGTAAATATGGACGGTACCGCGATTATGCAGGGGATCGCTACCGTATTTATTGCCCAAGCCTACGGTCTTGATCTTTCAATGGGCGAATATCTCGCCGTAGTGGCCACTGCAACACTGGCGTCCATAGGAACTGCAGGCGTACCCGGTGTGGGATTAATCACCCTGGCGATGGTGTTGCAGCAAGTGGGTCTCCCCGTTGAGGGGATTGGTCTCATTATTGGCGTCGATCGTCTACTGGATATGCTGAGAACCGTCGTCAATGTCTCCGGTGATGGCATGGTAACAGCGGTGGTGGCTGACAGTGAGGGTATGTTGGACAGAGAAGTGTTTAACAAGTCTGATAAAGCGAACACCTAATCCTTGAGAACAGCGCTCTGTAACCATCTAATTTGATTGAAAGAACGTATAGTTGCGCGAAGAAGTGGTGAGTAGTCAACCAACTGGTATGCAAGACGTTTATCCATTTAAGTAATATATTTTATTTCGGTTCGTGCGAGTCAAAGCACAAGCCTCGCGAAAGGTTGTTTTTATGCCCATATTTAGCCGAAAAGGCTCCATTACACTGGTGGTCTTCGCAATCGGTATTGCGCTTATTGCTGCGCTAATAATATTCAAACCAACGCCCCAACGCGCTGCTCGTCAGAGTAAGCCACCGGCAGCTGTAGACGTTCTGTCTGTTCAACCTGAGGCATTTCAGATTAGCGTGAAAAGTCAGGGAAACGTGGCTCCAAAAAGGCAAATTAATCTAGTTTCTCAAGTCGCAGGCAAGGTGATATCTGTAAATCCCGGCTATGCAAATGGTGGATTTTTTAAAGCTGGCGAGAAACTATTGCAAGTTGAACCGGCAGACTACGAGTTCTCGGTAGTCCGAGCGCAAGCCCAGCTGGCAAAAGCGCAAGAACAAGTGGCATTAGAACAGGGACGATCTCGTCAGGCCAAACGTGAATGGAGAGAGTTGGGAGACAATACCGCCAATGCACTTTTCCTGCGGCAACCACAACTGAATTCTGCCAAAGCTAGCTTGGAATCAGCCAAGGCCGATGTAAAAAAAGCACAGCTGGACTTGGCGCGAACAGCGATCAGCGCGCCCTTCCCGGGTAGAATTCGTCAAACTTACGCCGATGTTGGACAGTATGTCAATCCAGGCACCCCCATTGCTCAAGTGTATAGCACCGATGTTGTGGAAATACGACTGCCCCTCTCTGATCGACAAGCAGCACTCATTGATTTACCACAGAATTATGATGACAATACCGGGAACTCCTACCCATCGGTTACCTTGCGCAGTGTGCAGGGCGATCAAATCTACCAATGGCAAGGCAAAATAGTCCGTACTGATGCCTCTGTGGATATTCAGAGCCGTATGATTTTTGCAGTGGCGGAAGTGGAAAACCCATTCAAATCAGAGTCTGAAGAATTTCGCCCAGCGCTTAACATTGGTCTGTTTGTCGAAGCAGAAATTAGCGGTAAAACCATTCCCAACGCGGTGCGCCTTCCAAAGGCCGCGGTTTACAGGGGCAATGAGGTGTTGGTGCTAAACGAAAGGGATGAGGTTTCTTATATACGTGTTAACCTGATTCAATCAGACCTTGAAAATGTCACCGCTATTGGTCTCAATCCTGGAACACGAGTCGTTGTATCACGACTGCCTCTGGCCATCGACGGAATGAAGGTGATTCCGAAGGAATCGGCGACCGTGGCTGGCAAAAATCAAGCCGGGGATTCAATACTGTGAATGCCTCTATCAAATGGTTCGTGCACAATCCAGTAGCGGCAAATCTGCTGATGTTTTTAATTATTATCGGTGGTGCTTTTGGTGCTTTTGGAATTGGTAAAGAGGTATTTCCGTCCACCTCGATTAATTATATTAATATCAATATGCCCTACCCAGGCGCTGGACCAAAAGAGGTGGAAGAACAGATCGTGGTGCGCATTGAGGAGGCGGTGTTTTCTCTTGAAGGAATCAAAGGCATCACCTCCGAAGCTAGGAAAGGTCGAGGGTCCGTCAGTCTGGAAATAGACACAGACTACGATATGACAAAAATGCTCAATGATGTCAAAAGTCGAGTAGATGCTATTATCACTTTCCCAACAGATGCAGAACGACCCATAGTAACCGAGGTGATTGAGCGCGAAGAAGTCATCCGTATCGCTTTGTTCGGCGACGCCTCAGAAGGCGTTCTAAAGCAATATGGTGAACGCATTCGAGATGAACTATCCAGTTTGCCAAATATTGATTTTGTGGAAATATGGGGTGCGCGGCAGCCACAAATCGATATTGAATTGTCCGAGAGCAACATGCGCCGTTACGGAATATCTTTTGATAATGTCGTCAATGCCATCCGTCGCACGTCTATCAATCTTCCGGCGGGCACTATCCGAACCGACAGTGGCGATATTCAGGTTCAAACTCGCGGGCAAGCCTACTACGAAGACGATTTCAACACTATCTCTATAACCAGCAAAAACGACGGTTCAGAAGTGACGATAGGCGATGTGGCAGAGGTTAAGGATACTTTCGAGGAGCGCAATGCTCTGACTCGGTTTAATGGCAAAAAAGCTATTTTTCTTGCGATTAGTGTCGGTGAAGATCCAGATGTGATGGCCACTACCAAAGCAGTGAAAGATTATGTCGACAGCGGGGCCGAATTTCTACCTAGCGAGTTAGAGCTCGCCACGTGGAGAGATTTTTCTATCCTATTTGAGGGACGCTTATCACTACTGACGAAAAATGCCGTTGGCGGCCTGATCTTGGTGTTCATTATTCTGATGCTATTTTTAAGTCCGCAACTGGCTTTTTGGGTTGCCCTGGGAATCGGTGTGGCCTATCTTGGTGCTTTATGGATTTTACCCAGTATTGGCTTAACCCTAAATATGCTGTCGATGTTCTCCTTCCTTCTGATTTTGGGAATCATCGTCGATGACGCCATTATTGTAGGAGAAAGTGTATTCCGCCATCAGGAGCAAGGCTTAGACCCAATTAGTGCAGCCAAAGAAGGTGCGCAAGCAGTGTCGAAGCCTGTTTTTCTTGCTGTATTAAGTACGATGATTTTCTTCTCGCCCATCTTCTTTTTACCCGGACTCTGGGCGACGTTTCTGTGGGCTATTCCGGCCGTCACTCTCGTGGCCTTGACCTTCTCACTGATCGAGTCACTGTGGATCCTTCCGTCCCATTTGGCGCAGATGAGGCCCGAACGACAACCTACATCAGTTGTCGGCACCCGTTTATATAACGCTCGACTCTGGTGTGCTAATGGTCTTAGCTCGATTGCACAGAATCAATTTAAACCGGTTCTGGAGAAGGCCCTGCACTGGCACCACCTTACGTTGATATTGTTTTTTCTTGCACTAGTTCTTTCATTGACACTGGTTGGGGCTGGCTATGTGAGACAGGTGCAGATGCCTAACGTTGCTTCAGATTTTATTTCCATGCGTCTCGAAATGCCCGACGGTCATTCCAAAGCAGCCAAGCTGGATATTATAAAAAGGGCCGAGCGAGCATCTGATGGACTAGCCTCTGACCCTATGGTCGAGCAGCAGGTGCAAGTTGATAAACTCATCTCTAATCAGCTCTCTTTTATGTGGGGCGATACCATACGCTTGTTAATCGAGTTAACCCCTGACGTTGCGGGGAAAATAGATCCCAAACTCGTAGGTGAACGATGGCAAGCTAACATGGGTCCAGTCCCTGATGCTAAGAAGATCAGCGTAGACACTACCCTAGGGCCACCAACATCGACGTTTTCCATATCTCTGACTGCTTCAAACACAGAGGAGTTGGCAGGAGCTGCTGCATTTATAAAAGAACAACTAGCGCTTCTTCCTGGCACCAGAAACATTAGGGATAATCTCTATTCCGGGCGCCAAGATATAGACATAAAGCTTTTACCCAACGCCGATAGCCTAGGCATTAGCTTATCCCAGGTAGCCAACAAAGTCCGTCAAGGTTTCTATGGCGCCGAAGCTCAGCGCATTCCCCGAGAACGTGACGATGTGCGTGTTATGGTGCGTTATCCAAAAGACGCGCGCGCACAAGTGGAGACTCTGAGAGATATGCGCATACGAACGGCTACCGGAGTGGAAGTGCCATTCTACTCGGTCGCAGAGGCCAACTACGTTCCGGGATACTCACGCATTAAACGTACCGATCGTGAACGCAGTATTCAAATTACAGCCTTACCCTCCACCGGGCAATTGACAGTCAATGAGATAGCCAAAGTCATGTATGGCGACGTCGTCAAAGAAATGAAGGCGCTGTACCCTGAAGTCTCGGTAAAAAGAGACGGGCAATTGGAGGATCAGGATGAGTTTAACCAATCAGCCTTGCAGCTTTTCGGTCTAGCTGTCTTGCTCATCTATTCGTTAATGGCAGTTGAATTTAAATCCTATCTCAAACCTTTTGGCGTTTTATCCGCAATTCCCTTCGGAGTGATGGGCGCCATCTTCGGGCACTTGCTGATGGGGCTGGACTTTAGCCTCCTCTCTACCGTGGGCGTTCTTGCCGTGTCTGGTGTGGTGGTCAATGATAACCTAGTATTAATTGATCGGATTATTCAACTTCGCAATCAGGGAGAATCCATTCAGAATGCACTAGTGCGTGCTGGGGTTGATCGTTTTAGACCGATAATTTTAACCTCTTTAACCACGTTTATCGGGCTTGCTCCGATTCTCTTGGAAACCAGCATTCAAGCTCAGTTCTTGATCCCTATGGTGGCCTCACTGGCCTTTGGCGTGCTCTTTGCTACCACGGTGACACTGCTGTTTGTGCCTTGCCTATATTTGTCTGGAGCCTTGTTACGTCAACGGCTTGCAGGCGCAACTAATCGGGATGGGGTTGTTAACAGATAATATTATCAGCTTAATAAACTCCAAATCAGTAATAAGCGGTGGGTGAAGTGGTCAGCACCAGGGGAGCTGCAACTTCCTCTCGCTTCACAATACCACAGAGCTGCTCGACTAATTCTAATGCAAAATCAATCGCCGTGCCCGGCCCTTGGCTAGTAACACAGGAACCATCCACCACCACGCGAGACTCTGTGTCCACTTCTTTGGCGACCAGTGTTTGATAAAATCGAGGATGGCAGGTCGCTATTTTATCCGCTAACAACCCTTTATTGCCAAGTACAGTTGCGGGTGCTGCACAAATGGCTGCATACAAACGTCCACTTTGCGCTTGATTGCGAACCAAATCATCTAAATGAACATTGGCAGCCAAATTTTCCGCACCTTTGACCCCACCCGGGAGAGCAATTAAATCCCAATCCTTTCCAACACAGTGTTCAATACCACAGTCGGCAGTGATCATAGTACCTCGAGCTGCACGTATTACGAGACCGTCTGAACCGGCAACTGAAGCCACAGTAACCTCTACTCCCGCTCTCCTCAGCAGATCTATTATGGTTACCGCTTCTATCTCTTCGCTGCCGTCGGCTATGGGGACTAAGACACTTTTGGACATATTATTTCCTTTTTTTTCGCCGTCTTTATGAGTTACACTGTGCCCGAAAACTTTAGATCTGTCACGGGTGGGCCATGAAAATATACATTTTACAGAGACATGATCAAGCCCTTTTAGACAAAAGTTTACAATGGACTAAAAATAAACCTGCGGCAGATATCCTCTATACCCAACACAGAGATGTTGCACTCAATCAACTGATAGAACTAAACACTAAAGATATTGATTTGAGAGCAACCATTGTCGAGTGTGCGACAGATGCCAATGGCCATCCAACATGGCTTTTAGAAGCACAAAACACTGGGCAAGTAGCTAAACATCATCCCAGCGCCGCCTAAATCGGAGCACTCTATTGTCCCTAGATGCCAACCTTCGGCTTTTCAACAGCCCTGAAAGATTACCGCAACTCAGGAAAATAGTCCGTGGCATAGAAAAAGAGAGCTTGCGAGTCAAGCCTAGCGGTCATCTCTCTGAAAAACCTCACCCCAAAGCCCTCGGGTCAGCCCTATGTCATCCACATATCACCACAGATTTCTCTGAAGCCTTGCTTGAATTTATAACAGCTCCCTGTTCATCAATAACTGCAACCATGACTGAACTTGAGGATATACACCGCATAACCTATCAACACATCGATGACGAACTGCTGTGGGCTAACAGTATGCCATGTCAGCTTGGAAGGAACGAAAGTATCCCTATTGGCCAATATGGCAATTCGAATATTGGACAAATGAAGACCATTTATCGCCGCGGTCTTGGCCATCGCTACGGGCGACTAATGCAAACTATAGCCGGTATTCACTATAATTTTTCTGTTCCGGACGCTCTCTGGCGTGAGTTGCAACAGAATTCACCGGACAAGAGTGAGACTTTACAAGACTTTAAATCTGCAGGCTATTTTAGTCTGATAAGAAATTTTCGACGTTATTCGTGGCTACTGCTCTATTTACTCGGCGCGGCACCCGCGGTGTGCAGAAGCTTCGTTAACGGCCGCGAGCACCGTCTTGAGCCGTTTGGCAACGATGATCATAGTCTTCATACCCCCTATGCAACTTCTTTAAGAATGGGTGATCTGGGGTATCAGAGTGACGCACAAAGCGCATTAGTGGTTTGTTACAACAATCTCCAACAATACACAGAGACATTGAGCGAGGCACTTAAACAAGACTACAGTCCATACAAAACCATCGGTCTCAAAGACAACGAAAATCAATACAACCAATTAAACACCAGTATTTTGCAGATAGAAAATGAGTTTTACAGCGCGATCAGGCCTAAACGAACAACCCATAAAGGGGAGACGCCAGTCCACGCGCTTCGAGAACGAGGTGTAGAGTACATTGAAGTGCGCTGTGTTGATCTCAACCCACTTTTACCCTGTGGTATAGATGAAGAAACGATCTGTTTCCTCGATACTTTTCTACTCTACTGCCTGTTTAAGAATAGTCCGCTGACAGATGAAGTGGAATATCACAAAATACCCGAAAATCTCAGCCGTACAGTCTATTCAGGGCGAGATAAGTCACTGATGCTATTAAATCAGGATGGCGAAATACCTCTGATTGAGTGGGGGCAGACACTCATGGCCGATATTGGTGGTGTCGCTGAACTGTTGGACAGCGCTAATCAAACTGCTGCTTATTCTGAAGCATTCAACATCATGCAGAACCGGTTAGCAGATCAGCGTCTAACGCCCGCTGCCACCTTACTGGACGAAATGCGCGTCAATAATGAAACCTTTTACGCCATGTCTATGAGGAAAGCTCTGGAGCATAAACGCTTCTTTGACTCCAAGGAACCAAGTAAAGAAACGATTGCCAAATACACAGCTTTAGCAGAGAAATCTTTTGCTGATCAAGCAAGTATCGAAGACAAAGACGATTTGTCCTTCGACGACTTTTTGACTCACTACTACAACCAGTAAACTAATAACAGAGAGTCCATTTTGAACCTGCCAAACAATAGAGTCATAAACTTCACAGGTGCTTTTATTTGCGCCTCAAGCTTAGTTATCGCTGTAGTCTACTTTCAACAGCATTTAGGCCTCGAGCCCTGCTATCTATGTATCACACAGAGAGCATTTGTCGCTGCTGTCGGCGTGATATTCTTACTCGCTGCCATCCACAACCCGCAAGGGAATAAACAAAAAATCTATCCAATAGGCTCAACTATTGCTGCCCTCTGTGGCGGTTATTTCTCAGCAAAACAGATCTGGCTACAAAATCTGCCCGAAGAAAGTATTCCTGTATGCGGGCCACCGGTTGATTACCTATTCGACGTGTTCCCTGCATCAGAGGTGATCGGCATGTTAATCCGTGGCGATGGCAATTGTGCAAAAGTCCAGTGGGAATTACTGAGTTTTAGCATGCCCGAGTGGGTTTTATTAATCTTCATCATATTAGCTGGGTTGGGACTTCTTCAATTATTCCGCAAGCACTAAAACTCGTCGTCGGACTTTTCGTGCTGGTGATTTTTCACTGGTTAGGGGAGGCATTTGTTCTCTGGAGTGAAATCCGCATTCCAGGTGCTCTAGTGGGTATGTTACTCCTACTAATGATCTTAGTCTTGGCACCCAAAATGACTAACTGGGTACAAGACACAAGTCACCATGTCATCCAGAATTTATCACTTTTATTTATTCCCATCTGTGTTGGTGCCTTCTTCCTAGACGCCAAAATCAATGCTGAACTACCCATGTTAATGCTAACCATAATCATCAGCACGCCGGTTACCCTTATATTTTTGACACAGTTGATTCATTTTCTTAAACGTTCAGATGATGTCTGAATTTATCCATTTTCAATGGCATCAGATTTTGCAAAGTTCTTGGCTGATGGGTTTATCAATCATCGCGTTTATTGTCGGAGTAACCTGTTATCGAAGAACATCACAGCGGGCTATTTTTCATCCTCTCGTCATTAGCACACCACTCATCGCCCTTGTTTTGTCACAATTAGACATTGACTATACCCTCTATTATCAACACAACGGCGTACTAAACTGGTTGCTTGGACCCGCAACGGTGGCCCTCGCAGTTCCATTGGCAAAACATCTAAAGCAACTGCGTGAAATTCTTTCTGGCGTTATCATAGCTGTGATACTAGGCGGTTTATTTGCCGCCATTAGTGCAGTCTTTGTCGGACTATTGTTAGTATCAGATAACCAAATTGTACTGTCACTGGCAGCAAAATCAGTTACAACCCCTCTCGCAATCATTATTACTCAAGAACTTGGCGGTCTCATCACTGTCATCACTCTGATGGTATTGTTCACTGGGATTGTCGGTATCATGGTAGCGGACACTATTTTCTATACGTTCAAATTAAACGATGAACGATGGCAAGGCCTTGTCCTTGGAATCACCGCTCACGCCATAGGAACCCTAAGGGCATTTGAGAAAAGCCCCCGCTGCGGTGCATTTTCAACAATTGGCATGGGACTAAACGGCATCTGGAGCGCTTTTTTCTTGATACCCTTGATAAAACTAGTTGTTTTTTGATTAAGAAAAATCTGTATACTTAAAAAAATAATTAGGTAGGTATAAAATGGCACTCGACAGCCAAACCCTAGAAGTACACTGGAATGAGACAAGCGCTCTCGTCGAACGCTGGATTGAAGATCGCCGAGAATTATTGGTGGAGTATTGTGATCTAACTGAAGTTACCGACTTTTCAGATGCCGCCTTAAATCATGAAGCCAAACTGGAGAAATTCTGTGAATTAATGGTGGACTACGTGTCCGTTGGCCATTTTGAAATTTTCATTAAACTGAACGAGAGCGCTACCCTTTTTGCCAATGAAGAAGGCGTGGGGCTGAGCCAACCTATTTTGGCAAAAATACAAATAACCACCGACCAAATACTCAATTTTAACGACAAGTATACAACCACAAAAGATTTAGAAACTCTGATTATCGACCTTGCCAGTCTCGGAGAAGTCTTTGTACAACGCTTTGCAGACGAAGATACACTGATTGACGTGCTTCATAGTGACAACGTCACGAAACTTATCGGCGACGGGTCTTAAATTGCAGCAGTTTTACACAAAAAAAGCCCCGCTTTGCGGGGCTTTTTAATTACCAAACGCGCACTATTTATTAGTTGCCAACATTGGCGCTTAGAAGCTCCACTTCAAAAATTAATGTTGCATTGGGTCCTATTGGACCAGTTCCTCCAGGACCGTAGGCCAGATCAGCTGGAATATACAGTTCCCATTTGGATCCCTCTGACATTAACTGTAACGCCTCGGTCCAACCCGCGATGACCTGAGTAACACCAAACTGCGCTGGTACACCGCGCTTAATTGAGCTGTCAAACTCAGTGCCATCCAAAAGCCGGCCAGCATAATGAACCTCCACCGTGCTATCCACAGAAGGTTTGGGGCCAGAGCCCTCCACCAACACTTTGTACTGTAAACCACTTTCTGTGGTCACGACGCCTTCTGCTTTGGCATTTTCCGACAAGAAGGTAGCACCTGCAACTGTATTGGCATCGCCCTGGGCTGCTTGGGCTTGAGCTTGTTGAGCCTGCATTTGATCTTGTTTTTCCTTCATCGATATCTCAAACTGCTGAATAGTGGCCGCAATCTGCTGTTGATCAAGCTGTGGTTGCTCACCTTTAAGTGCCGTCTGTAAACCACTTTGAAAGGCTTGAGCATCAAAATCAATATCCATGCTAAGAATATTGTTGCCATTATCAAAACCCATGAGATAACTGATTTTCTGAGCCTGAGTGGTTAAATCAACCTCAGCATCGGCTTCTACTGGCTCAGGTGGCAGTTCATTTGATTGCTGATTATTACAACCTGTTAGGCTCAATAAGAGTGCAAGAGGCAGGATCTTTAATACGTTCATTGGTTTTCCTTAGTAAAGTTATCATCTTTCGATGGCGATTAATTCAATTTAGGTTATTTTCATTGGAGTATCAAGCAATGATATTAATTCCATTTTTCCGCTAAACATTCATCGTTGATTTTGACTCAAGGATCTGATGTGCCATGGCCAAACCACTAATCTGACTTTCGAAATAGTAGGTCCCATACACCATGACCTAAGCGCTCACCGCGCTTTTCAAATTTAGTCATCGGCCTCCAATCTGGCCTTGCCGAGTAATTACCGGGGCCCGCACAATTTTCAAATCCCTCAGCGTCGGTCAAGGTCTCCATCATTTGTTCTGCATAGGGCTGCCAATCTGTAGCCATATGGATGATGCCATGGAAACGTAATCTTCTCCTTATTTGCTGCACAAAAGAGGCCTGAACAATCCGTCGTTTATTATGCTTTTTCTTGTGCCAAGGATCAGGAAAATACAACTGTAACCGGTCAATGCTATCTGCACCGAAACATTCTTCGAGTACGTCATTGGCATCGGCCAGATAAACTTTTAAATTCGTCAGCTGTTCTGCACCCGCATTGTTGAGCAAGGTGCCAACACCTGGTGGATGCACTTCAATCCCAATAAAATCAGTTTCTGGCGCACTGGATGCCATCTGTACAAGAGAATCACCCATGCCAAAACCAATCTCTATCACCTTCTCTCCAGCACGAGAGAAAACCTCGTTAGGATCAATCAAGCCATCGGCTAAGCGCAAACCATAGTTGGGCCAATGAGTATCGAAAGCACGCCGCTGCGCCTCAGTCATACGCCCCGCTCGCACCACATAACTACGAATAGATTTTTTCCGATACTCAGGGCGAATATCCACTCAATTAACCTTTTCCTGCGCCACGATAAGCAAGCACCAACCGACAATAAAACCTAAGCCACCGATGGGTGTGATTGCACCCAGCAGTGGTAACTCGATAAGAACCAGTAGATAAAGAGAACCAGAGAAAAGCAGTATACCTACAGTGAAGCTGCCCAGAATCCAAGTTCGAAAGTGTGGTTTAAATAGGGTCACAGGGAGACATACGACGCCAAAAAGTGCCAAAGTATGCAGAAATTGATAGAGCACTGCGGTGCGAAAGGTCTGCAAATAACGGGGCGACAACGTCTCTTCAAGACCGTGTGCGGCAAATGCACCGAGGGCAACCGATAAGGCACCACTGACTCCAACAAATTTCAGCCAAAAATGATTATTCATAAATAAAAAAACCGCGCCTCAGTGAGCACGGCTTTCCAAAGGTCAGTGACATCTCAGCTCTGCATTAATCTCAGCTCTGCATTAACAGCCGAACTTTCTTCATCGCATTCTTTTCTAACTGGCGAATTCGCTCAGCAGAAACACCGAACTCGTCTGCTAGCTGATGTAGTGTGGCTTTTTTTTCATCCAACCAGCGTCTTTGTAAAATAATCTGACTGCGTTGATCTAGATTTTCAAACGCTTCTGACAGACGAGCATTGTTATCGCCGTCAAAGTCCTCCCGCTCAACCTGCTCAGCTGGATCTGCTCCCTTTGATTCCAAATACAACGATGGTGAGTATGCAACAGCGTCTTCATCTTCATCCACTGGGGCATCAAATGCCGCATCGCGAGAGGTCAGTCGCATTTCCATTTCCATCACGTCTCTCACTTCGACACCAAGATCTTCAGCAACCGCCTTAGCTTCATCCGCCGACAACCACTGAAGTTCTTTTTTAGCGCTGCGCAGATTGAAAAATAACTTTCGCTGTGATTTCGTGGTGGCAATTTTCACAATACGCCAATTACGAAGAATAAATTCATGTATTTCAGCTTTAATCCAATGCACTGCAAAAGAAACAACTCTGACGCCTTTTTCAGGGTTGAAGCGACGCACCGCCTTCATCAAGCCTACGTTGCCCTCTTGAATGAGGTCAGCCAGTGGCAAACCGTAACCGTTGTATGACCGGGCAATATGCACGACAAACCGTAGATGTGACATAACCAGTTTTCGTGCAGCGTCAAGATCCTCTTCATAATACAGCGCTTCACCTAAAGATTTTTCTTCTTCAAGTGACAAAACTGGCACAGTGGCAGTGCCCTGAATGTAAGCATTCAGGTTAGCCCCCGGGCTCATCCAATCCATCGTCTGTAACGCTTTACTCATGTCATTCTCTTAAATTTAGACAGCCGTTCATAATAACATCAAAATTAGCAACATCAAAAGCTTAGTTGCTTAAACCATAAAATAGTTCACCTACTCAGGCTGATGTACGTAATTATAGTACAAATGGCTCAACCCAAAAATTACCTCGGCTGAATAGCCCGAAGATGTTGCATAACCGCTAGCCAGGCGCCACAGAGACCAATCATTGAGCCCACCATACAGAGCCCCAAAACGCCGGTGACATTCAACCCGATAACGCTGTAATCACTTGAGTATAGTGCGACCAAACTTGTCACCGACTGGCCTATCCAAAAGCTACCGACCAATAATAATACTGATGCATTCAAGCCACCAAAAAAACCCAGTAGAAACCCACTGTACAGAAAGGGTCGGCGCACATAAGCATCAGTGGCTCCAATAAGTTTAACGACAATTATTTCTTCTTTTCTGTTTTCAATAGACAAGCGGATAGTGTTTCCAATCACAAGAACAACTCCAGATACAAAGGCCAAACCAATAGCGAGTACTAACTTTTTACCAATGTCTGTCATAGCAGATAAGCGCTCGAGCCACAACATATCAACCTGTACTTCTGAGACATAGTCAAAAGATTGCAGTGCTGCAACCAGATCTTTGGCGTGAGAAGAAACACTGCGACTATCTGGCTTAACAACAAAGGCTGCTGGCAAAGGGTTGTCGTCTAAATATTGTAGCGCTTGACCAAAACCTGAAAGCTCCTCAAACTCCACCAGTGCTTGATCAGATGAAATATAATCAATCGCAGCGACTCCTGGCAATGCGGAGATTTGTTGCTGCAATTGTTTTATTTGTGGGGCTTCCGCTTGTTTATTGACATACACGGTTAGCTGACTGGACGCCTCAATACCACCGCCCAACTGCTGAACATTTTGCAATGCAAGCAATAGTGCCGAAGGCAGTGCCAAGGCAATGGCGATAACCATTACCGTCATCAAAGTCTGGGCCGGCTCAAAAATCATCTTTTTAAACGCGTCACGGAAGGTTATCTTGTGATGCGAGATGTAGCTGTGCCAGCGGTCACTTAATTTTAATTTTTGATCCCTAGCTCCTCGCACAGACGTTGGTTTTCCACCGCGCTCACTGTGCATGGTCGTCGCCCTCGCTCAATCTGCCATCGTCCAAACGAATAATCCTGTGGTTGAGCTGATTAATAAGATCGATATCGTGAGTAGCAATTAATACAGTGACCCCAACATTTTGAAAACGCCTAAATAAAGCCATAATTTCAGAGGACAACTGCGGGTCAAGGTTTCCTGTGGGCTCATCAGCAAGCAAAATTTTAGGTTTGTGCACTACAGCACGAGCAATGCCAACCCGCTGCTGTTCACCACCGGAGAGCGTCAGCGGATAGTTTTTCTCTTTTTGCAAAAGCCCTACACTATCTAAGGCGGCTCGCACCCGGCGCCCGGTTTCCACCGGTGAATACCCGCAAATCAGCAATGGCAGCGCTACGTTATCAAATACCGTACGATCAGATAGCAATTGATGATTCTGAAATACAACGCCTATCTGACGTCTATAACCAGGAATTGCTGATCGAGACAACCGATTGATATTTTTACCATTAATCAGCAACGCCCCCGAAGAAGGGCGCTCCACTAACATCAACAACTTCAGTAACGTACTCTTACCGGCACCAGAGGGTCCAGTGAGAAAGGTCATTTCACCTGCATCCAACTCTAAGCTCACGCGCTTGAGCGCCTCTAACCCTGAAGGGTACCGCTTACTGATGTTATCAAGACGAATCAAGCTACCATCTCCTATGCATCCAGTCCAAGTAAAGCGGAGACAAATTGATCTGCATCGAAGGGCTGCAAATCATCCTGTCCCTCACCCACACCAATATATCGGATGGGGACTGAAAATTTATCCGCCAAGGCGAACAGGATGCCCCCCTTTGCACTGCCATCCAACTTGGTCAGAGCAATGCCGGTAACGCCAACGACCTGATCAAACTCCGCCATCTGCGCTACCGCATTTTGTCCGGTACCAGCGTCCAACACCAACAACACCTCATGGGGAGCGCTCTGATCAACTTTACCCGCAACCCGCTTAACCTTTTTTAACTCCTCCATTAAGTTGCTTTTGTTGTGTAGCCTGCCAGCTGTATCAGCTATAAGAACGTCTGCTCCACGATTCTTAGCGGCCTGAATACCATCAAAAATCACAGAAGCACTGTCGGCACCCGTATGCTGGGCAATCACTGTCACTTGGTTGCGCTCGCCCCAAACTTGCAACTGTTCAACAGCTGCTGCTCGAAAGGTATCGCCTGCAGCGAGCATTACGTTTTTACCTGAAGCTTTTAATCGATTAGCCAACTTGCCAATGGTGGTCGTTTTGCCTACACCATTTACGCCCACGACAAAAAGCACAAAGGGTTTTTCTGTAGTATCAAAATCAATGCTGCCTTGACTGTGCTGTAATTTAGCCACCAATATTTTTTGCAAAGCACCGCGCAAAGCATCACTGTCCTTTAATTCTTGACGACTCAGTTGGGCAGTGAGTTCGGTTAGAACCGCTGTTGTCGTCTCTATACCCACATCAGCCACAAGCAATGCCGTCTCAAGCTCCTCCAGCATTTCATCATCGATTGCTTTACTGCCCATGAGGAGGCTGGTCAATCCATCACCTGTACGCGACAAAGCGGAACGCATTCGCTGTGATAATGATTGTTTCGGCAGAGAGGGTTGATCCGCCAACGCTCCCACGTCTATGCCTGTATCCTCCGAAGAGCGTCTAAAACGATCGAAGAAGGATCGCTTGGTAGGTTTATCGTTTTTCTCGTCAGAGGCTTGGCGGTCCATGGTTATCCAAATAATACGCTAATGAAATTTTGGTGTATCCTATCATTTACCTCAAAAAAAAGCTCAAAACTCAGAGAGTTGAGAAACAAATTGAACAAAAAACGACCTGACACAGCGATTAAACAACACTTAAGGATTATCGGTGGCAAATGGCGCAGCAGAAAGATCTACTTCTCGCCCGCGGAAGGCCTTAGACCCACAGGGGCCAGATTGCGTGAAACACTCTTCAACTGGCTATCACCGACAATAGAGGGGGCTCACTGCCTTGACGTATTTTCTGGATCTGGAATTCTCGCCCTCGAAGCGCTCTCCAGAGGCGCCAAAAGCAGCACAGCCTTGGAAAATAATGCCTGCGCAGTGAAAGAGCTAAAGGTAAATCGAACTACTCTGAGCGCAGCGCTCCACATCATCGCTGTAGATAGCCTAGACTATTTGGCCGGTGAAAACAGGCAGGCGCCTTTCGATATTGTCTTCGTTGACCCACCATTTTCGCGCCACTGGCACACACATATCTGCAATTTACTGGAAACTAATGGTTGGCTGGCAAACAATGCCATTATTTACTGTGAACTAGCAATCGATGATAAGAGTTTCTCGGCACCATTAAATTGGCAGCTGCATCGTGATAAAAGAGCCGGTGACGTCCGCTATTTGCTGTATTATCGCATTGAGTCTGCTAGTTAAATTCAGTACCATGCGCTCCCCGGGCAAATCAACAAATTTGGAATATGGTTATGAAGACTATTGTTTATCCAGGCACCTTTGACCCCATAACGAATGGACACATTGACCTTATTGAGCGGGCATCTAAACTATTCGATAAAATCGTTGTAGGTATTGCCAGCAGTGAAAAGAAGAATCCGTTATTTACCATAGAAGAACGAATCGCATTAGCGTCCGAATCTTTAGCGCATCTATCCAACGTGGAAATAAGAGGGTTCGACTATCTACTGGTAAATTTTGTAAATGACTGCGAGGCTGACGCAGTCATGCGCGGATTGAGAGCTGTGTCTGATTTTGAATATGAATTTCAGCTGGCCAACATGAACCGCGCATTAAGTCCCGAAGTGGAAAGTATTTTTTTGACTCCGGCAGAAAAATTTTCCTATATTTCTTCGTCACTGGTGCGAGAAATTTCATCCCTCGGTGGTGACGTCAGCAAATTTGTGCCGACCCACGTGATGAACGGTTTGATGGAGAAGTTTTCTCTGCAAAATAGTTGAGTTCATCAGCGTTGGCATTTAGGGCAAAACACCGAACTGCGCTGCCCCAAACGAATCTCTTTTAAGAACGACGAGCAGGAGTGGCATGGCTTACCACCTCGACCATAGACATCGAGGGTTTGTTGAAAGTAGCCGGGCTCACCACTGCTGTTCACAAAGTCACGCAGAGTGGTTCCGCCCTGCTCAATAGCTGCCGCCAAAACCACTTTAATGTGCTCAGCCAAGCAATGATAACGTTGAAGAGAGATTCGTCCTGCAGCACGGTCTGGCCTAATACCGGCACGAAAAAGCGCTTCAGAGGCGTAAATGTTTCCCACGCCCACTACGATTTTGTTGTCCATGATAAATGGCTTGACGGCCACTTTCCGACCTTTTGCGTTAGCCCAAAGACGAGCACCATCAAAGTTATCCGACAAGGGCTCAGGCCCCAAATGCCGCAATTGTTCATGATCATCTCGGCTATATAACCAGCAACCGAATCGTCGCGGATCGTGGTAACGCAGCACAGAACCATTGGCTAGTTGTAATTCAATGTGATCATGTTTTCGTCTTGGAGTCTTAGAATCAACAATACGCAAACTACCGCTCATCCCAAGGTGAATCAGCATAGAGCCAACCTTCAACTGCAAAATGATATACTTGGCTCGACGCTGCAAAGAGACGATGGTTTGACCCCTAACTAAATCTGACATTCCACAAGTGACAGGCCAGCGCAACGATGATTGATGTATAATCACATCACTGATACGTTGACCTAAAACCCAAGGTTTTATGCCGTTTAGTGTCGTCTCTACTTCAGGTAATTCAGGCATAAACCGATTAATCGTAATAATTCATAACTATTTAAAAAAAAGACTGGTTGCGAGGTGGTCTTTAATCGCATTAATAGTATATATTGAATGCATTGATCGAAACTACAACTCTAGCAATTTGCGAAAATATCAGTAAAATGCGCGAGTTCCAGATAATAACTAGCTACGCAAAAGGTATGAGCAAAGATGGCGCTTGGGAAGAGACGTAGGGAAGAAGACGAAAACGAAATCGATATGACGCCCATGCTTGACGTGGTTTTTATCATGCTGATTTTTTTCATTGTGACGGCGTCGTTCGTAAACGAGGCGGGTCTTGGTGTCAGCAGGCCTCCTGTGTCAGATCAACCACCGCCACCGAACTCCAACACAAACATTGTTTTTCGTGTCTCTGAGTCTAACGAACTTACGCTGGAAGGTAGACGAATTGATATACGATCGGTTCGAGCTAATGTTGAGCGCATGCACGCAGAAAATCCAGAGGCGAAAGTCGTGATCAGCTCACACCCAAAAGCCAAGACCGAATTATTTGTGCAGATTTCTGATCAGTCTCGTGAAGCCGGCGTCTACGACATATCTCTATCCACCGACGAATAAGTGTTGGCAGATCATCGAAAACCCTGAGCACCGCCTCAGGGTTTTTTTTGTTGTCAAAAATACTTATCTATTGCTTAGCATTTCCTATAGCTTTTACTATGAGTGTTCTCAATCAACATGAGATAATGCTATGAGTTCAAAAAAGTCGCCTATTAGCAAGGATGTGTTATTGAGGTTGCGATACAGCCTTCCACTGTTTCGGCAGGCACTGAGCGAAGCCATTGTCGATGATAACCTGAGCGATTATCTGTCTTTCTATCAACTCCCCACTCAAGATGATAATACACAGGTGTTCGCTGGCACCAGCAACGACAAACAGACAGTGGTGCTAAATTGGCGGCCAAAAATCAGCCAAGGCACTGTGATCGTTGTCCATGGCTATATGGATCATATGGGGCTCTATGGCCATCTCATCCGCCATCTGCTGTCACGCCAGTACTGTGTTGTCTGCTTAGATTTAAAGGGTCATGGGCTCTCCGCGGGAACACCCTTTTCGATTAATAATTTCCAAGACTACGTCAATCAAGTTGAAGAAGTCTTAATCTCCTGCAAAGAGTTGTTCAACGGGCCTATTCACGGTATAGGTCAAAGTATGGGTGGCGCCGTATTAATGCAACAGAGCCTTCTGCGTCGTCATTCTGACAGCCCCCCATTTGACTCGCTCACGCTGTTAGCGCCTTTGCTGCGCCCACTGGGTTGGCAGAAATCGCGTTGGATCTATTATTTTTCTCGTCACTTTTTAAACACCATTAAGCGCGTATTCAGGCCAAGTTCCTGGGATCAAGAATTTTTAGCTTTTTTGCGTGATCAAGATCCATTACAACCAACCCGTGTTCCTATCGACTGGATTGGTGCTATGGATCGATGGATAAAAACATTTGAGCAGTCCGCTACCAGTGAATCCCCGATTCATATCATTCAAGGAGATCAGGATAAAACCTTAGAATGGAAAGACAACCTAGAGAAATTTCAACAAAAATACAGTGACATCACAACCACTATAATTTCAGGGGCCAATCACCATTTGGTTAATGAGATCACGCCTCTAAGAAAACAGATCTTTGCCGCAATCAAGCTCTAGCGCCAACTGGGGAGTAATCTATATTTTCTCAACCATACATTTGACTCGGCAACCAAGTAGCAATTTGAGGATAAAACGATAACATCAGCATTAACAATAATTGCAAGCCAATAAAAGGGATAACACCTTTGTACATGTCGGTGGTTTGCACCGAGGCCGGTGCTACGCCCCGCAAATAGAATAATGCGAAGCCAAAGGGCGGGGTTAAAAAAGATGTTTGCAGGTTAATTGCGATCATCACACCAAGCCATACAGGATCGAGGCCCATGGCCAAGAGTACAGGGGCAACAATTGGCACCACTACGAAAGTGATTTCAATGAAGTCGAGGATGAAACCCAAAAGGAAAATCACCAACATCACCAAAAACGTCGCACCCACAACGCCACCAGGAAGGTTAGTGAAAAAATGCTCGACAATCTCTTCTCCGCCAAAGCCGCGAAACACCAGTGAAAAGACAGCTGCACCAATGAGGATGAAAAACACCATACAGGTAACCTGCGTGGTAGTCTGAGCAACCTCCCGTAATTTTTCGACGTTCAATTGGCCCTTCAACAGGGCCAGCGCAGTGGCGCCAAACGCGCCAACACCGGCGGCTTCCGTCGGCGTTGCAATACCACCGAGAATAGAGCCCAACACAGTACAAATAAGAATGATCGGAGGAATCAAATTTTTCATCGCTCGCGAAAACTTCCCTGGAGCAGCTGAATACTGTAAGTTGGCACTGATTGTAGGTCGCGCAAAAATAACCAAATAGAGGCAGTAAAAACTCACTAATATGAGGCCAGGAACTATGGAGCCCACGAAGAGGTCTCCGATAGAAACAGTTTTAGGCGCGAAAATGCCCATGTTTAGTTGAGCCTGCTGATAAGCGCTAGACAAGGTATCGCCAAGTAACACCAAGGCTATGGATGGCGGAATTATCTGTCCCAGTGTTCCGGTAGCGGCAATCAGGCCCGTGGCCTGTGAAGCAGAATAACCACGCTTGAGCATGGTTGGTAGCGACATGAGCCCCATAGTAACAACAGTGGCACCGACAATCCCAGTACTTGCCGCCAACAGCGCACCCACCATTACCACAGAGATACCGAGACCACTGCGAAACTGTCCAAAAACATCAGCCATACTCTCCAAAAGGTCTTCAGAAAGTCGCGACTTTTCAAGCATGACACCCATAAAAATAAATAAGGGCACTGCGACGAGCGTCGTGTTCTCCATGGTGCCAAACAGGCGATTGGGCAGTGCTTGAAGAAATGCGGCATCGAAATAGCCCGACAAGGCGCCAATAAAAGCAAACGCAATTGCTGTTCCAGCCAGAGATAGGGCCACAGGATAGCCTGCCATCAACACCAGGCAGACAGTAATGAACATGATTAACGGGATAAGTTCAGCCATTACATGGTTGACTCTTTGGTTGATTTTGTCGAGTCTTGACCTGACACAAGCGGTTTAAAGATAAACATACCATTTCTCAGAATTTCTACTAAACCCTGAATTAACAAGGTTAAAGGCATGACCAGCATCAGGCTCTTTAGAAGATAGACAAATGGCAGGCCATTGTTCTCCGCGGATGTCTCACGAATTGACCAACTGGCGAGGACGTAGTCCCAACTGGTTACAAACAAAAGAATAGATAGAGGAACTAAAAAGAACAGCCCACCGAGGAAATTGACCATGGCCTTATTTTTATTTGAATAATTTCGGTAGAGTATGTCTACACGAACATGGCCATCGTGCTTGAGAGTATAAGAGAGACCCAACATAAAAACTGCACAGTGCAAATAAGTAACCGATTCCTGTAAAGCGATAGAGCCGAAACCCAAAAAATACCGTGCGACCACCACAATTAAAACGTTAAGTAACATAACCACTGTTAACCAGGAAATAATTTTGCCGAGTAAATCAGTAAATTTATCAATAACATTAATCATCGTGGATCAACCCCTAATGTTCGCTTCAGTGCTGTGCTACAAGCGTTGGGAGTATACTTGCTGTGCCTCTCGGTTAATAGCCTGATCATGGCTTGATAAAAAAGTTGAAAAATTTTATTTTTTTATTAAAGTTATTTGAGTTAGGGTCGATAGTATCCATAAGTGGTGGTTGTCTCTTAAAATATCGGTTGTAGGCTATAGGTCTATACAGTATCGAGTGACAGCACACTAGCAAACGATACTGTAAATGGTGAGTGCTATGGTAAACATACCAACATCTTTAGAAAAAAGTGGCTTGAATACATTTTCAAGCGGCGCAAGTGTGGGCGCGGAAAACAATGCCACATCTGTGAGAGACAGCGCTATTGCTCAGCTCGCCGCTGTCAGCAAAGCCCGCGCCACTGATCGAGGTAACCAGTCACAGCAAGACAAAGCGTTTAGCTCGGCTGATTTGGCGCAAGCAATCAACGAGATAAATACTGTACTGGATACATCATCCACCAGTTTAAAGTTTTACGTGGATGAATCAGTTCAACGATTTGTCGTCGAAGTCAAAGACTCGGACACGGGTGAGCTGATTGCAAAATACCCTGCCGAGTCTGCTCTGCGTATTGCCGAGAGCTTGGAAACACTTAAAGGCGTGCTGTTCGACCGATCACTGTAATTGTCGTCGGCATCAT